>OBEQ011354812.1_pt1 | contig 25378 bp, 23 predicted proteins | sample 1670901 | NCBI WGS metagenome assembly OBEQ01 (sample SAMEA104232315, study PRJEB22302) | groundwater metagenome | biome: forest; feature: aquifer; material: groundwater | place: USA | collected 2011-08-07 | depth 5.4 m | reverse complement strand
TACGGCGCGCAAGGGATTGCCGGCGAGAAGCCGGTGATCGCCTACTGCCGCATCGGCGAACGGTCGAGCCACACGTGGTTTGTGTTGAAGTACTTGCTCGGCTATTCGAACGTGAAGAACTACGACGGCAGCTGGACCGAGTGGGGCAACCTCGTCGCAGCACCCGTCGAGAAGCCATAAGGGCGAACGATGGCGAAGACCGAAGAGTACTCTGAGCGCAAGGCGCAAGTCGGCGGCTGGCCGGTGACGATCGTCACCTACCGGCTCGAGTCGACCTACTACACGACCGTCGAGAACAATGACCCGGGTGCTTGGGTCGTGAAGGCGCAAGCCTCGACTAAGGAAGCCGCGGAGCAGCAGGCCGTCAAGGAAGCCGAGGCGTTGCTAGCGAAGGTGAAGACCAGCAAGCCGCCCACCGGCTGCACGTCGGTCCCGGGCTTCTAAGCTTCACCGTTTCCGCAAGCAACCGCGCGTCTGCAATGTTCGCAGACGCGCGGTTTGCGTTTGTCCAGCCCTCGCCTCAGCGACGAGCAGAGGCTTGTGGGACCGTCTCAACGGGTCTACAATGTCAGTGAGCGATGATTATGCTTCCCCGTGTCACCTCTCGACGATATCGCAAAATTCTCGCCGCGTGTTTCGCAACGCTCGGCATCAGTGCTGGCCTCATGGGCTCCGCGCTGCTGCTGCGCTGGAAGACCGACCGCGCGCTGCAGCGGGACACGCGTGTCATCGTCTCGCAAGCGAGTCAGCAGCTCGTGCGGGCACTCGAAAGCCGGCGCGGCACGCTGACCTTGCTGCGCGACACGTTCGACAAAGCCCCGAATCTGTTGACCGATGAGCGGCGGGCCATGGCCAAAAGCGGCGTCGAGCACACGCGCCACCTGCTCGCACTGGGCCAGCTTCGACGCGATCAACCGATCGTCTGGTTGACTGATGCGCCAGCCTTGACGGACGCGCAATTCGGCGCGCTGCAACGCGCCCTCGCGCAACGCGTCCAGCTGCGCATGGTGTGGCGTCTATCTTCGACGCTGACCTCGCAGCCCACCGAGCGTCCGATTCTGATCATGCTCGAGCCGATGCGCGCGAAAGGCCTCCCTCCCAGCGTCCTCGTCGGCGTCTTCGATGTGCACCCGCTCCTGACGGATTTCTTCGAGCTCTCGTTGCAGCAGCCCTTCCCCGTCCAGGTGCTCGACGGCGACACGATACTCTATCGCTCGCCGCGCTGGAGCACCGCAACCGACGCCCATGCCGCGGCGGTGATCGAGCAGCCGATTCAACTGGACGCCGTGCGGTGGCACCTGCAGATGCAACCGGGCACGACGCACGTCGCGCGGACCATTACCTGGTATCAGGGATTGCTGGTCTGCCTCTGCTTCGTCGCGGGCATTTCCGCGATCGCGCTGATCTGGCTGCTGACGATGCGGACCTGGATCCTCGAGCAAGCCGTCAGCCGCCGGACGGCCGCGCTGCGCCGCACCAGCGAGCGGCTGCGCCAACTGGCGATCACGGATGAGCTCACCGGGCTCTACAACCGCCGCTTCTTCCACCGTCGCTGGCAATGGGAATGCGAACGCGCGCGCCGGTACCAGCGCCCGCTGGTTTGCCTGATGATCGACGTCAATGGGTTCAAGCGGATCAACGATGTGCTCGGCCATCGAGCGGGCGACGCGGTCCTCGCGCAAGTGTCGGAGACGCTGCGCGCACAGCTGCGACAGTCCGACATGCTCGCGCGCTATGGCGGCGACGAGTTCATCATCGCGCTGCCCGAAACCACGTTCGAACAAGCGGTCGTTGTCGCTGAAAAACTCCGTTCCTTGGCGATCGAAGGCCCGTGGAGCGCCGGCGGCGTGGGCAGCGTCACGCTGAGCGTCGGTGTCAGCCGCCTCGAGCCGCACGAATCTCCCGAACAAGTGATCCAGCACGCCGACGAGGATTTATACGCATCGCGCCACGCCGCCCGGCAGGCCTCGTCGACGGTAGCTTCGCGCGCCTAACCGCTCTTCCTGGCCCAGACCTGGGCCGCGCTGTTTCCCCAACCACCCCAATTCGGCCAGAAGTGGCTGTCCGATCAAGAGATCAGATATACTTGCATGAGTATCTGACTCCCCATGACGACACAAGCACAAGGCATCCAAGCGGGTCAGTCGGTCGCGGTCGGCTTGAGCGGCCTCACCGACCCATCCACCGCCGGCAGCCAAGCCGCGCGCATGGCGACCAAGCAGCTGGAAGGTCGCAGGCCGCGGTGCGCGATCGTGTTCGGCTCGTCGTGGTTTGACCAGGAGGTACTCCTCCGTGGGGTCGACAGCGTCCTCGACGGCGTCCCGATCGTCGGCGGCAGCACCGCGGGCGAGCTCACGCCGGATGGCCCGCAATCGCACACCTGCGTCGTGGTCGCGATCGCGGACGACCGGCTGGTCATGAGCATCGGGCTGGGCGAGCGGATCCAGAACAATCCGCGGTTGGCGGGCCACGAAGCCGCGCAGCAAGCGATGCGGCAGCTCAATCAATCGACGCGCAGCGGATTGCTGTTCTTCGGCGACGGCCTCGCGACCGGCTACGACGAAGTGATGCACGGCATCCACGAGGTACTTGGCACCAGCTCGGTGATGGCGGGCGCATTGATGGGCGACGATCTGCGATTCACGCGGACGTATCAATATGGACACAACCGCGCACACACGGGCAGCGTGGTCGCCGTCGTGTTCGGCGGCGGACGCATCGGCGTCGGATTGGAGCACGGATTTTCCCCCATCAGCAAGCTGCGCCAGATCACCCGCGCACACGGCAACATCATCTATGAGATCGACGGCCAGCCCGCGGCCTCAGTGTACAAAGAATACTTCGGCGCCGATGAGCTGGCGTTAGGCCCCATGCCGACGCGCATCACCGCGCTATCGATGTATCCGATCGGGATCCGCCACGAGCTGAGCGGGCGCTATCTGCTGCGGAGCGGGCTCGGGATCTCAAAGGACGGGAGCCTCTCCTGCACCGGGCAGATGCCCGTCGGCGAGTGGCTGCAGATGATGATCGGCACGCGCGACTTGGCATTGCAGGCCGCCAGCCTGGCCGCCCAGCAGGCCGTGCAAATGCTGCGCACGGTGCGCTTCGTCCTCGTCTTTGATTCGATCGTGCGCCAGCGCGCGCTTGTGAAGGAGCCGGCGGGCACGCTGCAGCGCGTGCGGGAGACGGTCGGCCCGTCGGTCCCGATCGTGGGCTGCTACACCTACGGCGAGCTGGGGCCGCTCGGAGGCACAGCACCGTTTGGCATGTCCGCGCCGCAAATCGGCTGCTGCCTCGTCGTGGCGGTCGGATCATGACACCGCCCATCCGCCCGTCGCGACTGCCCGCCCGCAGACTTCCCTCGATGGGGACGCCATGAGAATTAACTGGACCTTCGCCGCTCTCACCGTGGCCGGCGCGGTGATCATCGTCTCGATCGTGTTCGACATGAGCTGGGTCGTGCGGTCGATGCTGCTCATCGCGCTGTTCGGCATCGCCTGCTATCTCGCCGCGAAGACCGAAGCCGAAGGGCGCAAGCAGGAAGAATTCGCGCGCATCCAAGCGGCATACGAGCAGCTCGACCAGCAAGCCAAGCGCATCATCCGCACCGACCTCGAGCTGCACCGCACGCAGGAAGAGCTCGACCGCAAGGTGGCCGCGCTGATGGCCCTGCACGATCTGGGCCGGCAACTTGGCGTCAGCGTGCAACCGAACGAGATCTACGGGAAACTCACGGGAGACCTGATGACGCGGCTGGGCTTTTCGCGCGGACTGGTCGGCACCATCGATCAACGCGGGGCGCTCAAGTGGCAAACCGTCGTCGGGGTCAGCGAGCTTCCCGCCCTGCAGATCGCGGAGCTGCTCACCGACAGCCAGTGGGTCGAGCAGCTGCTCGCCAAGCCGACACCCCTGCTGCTCGATGCGCACAGCGCCAACGACGCGCGCTCCCGGCGCCTGCTCGATCTGCTCGCCGGCCGATCCGCCGTCGTCGCCGGCGTGAAGCCGCACACCGGGCCGGCGGGCTGCGTGGTGCTCTGTCGAGGCGATGGCGCGTCGACGGAATCACGCGGCGACGATGAGCTGGTCGCCCTGCTCGCCAATCAACTCACGAGCGCCATCGAAAACTCAGCACTCTACGGTGAGGTGTGGGGCTCAACCCACGAGCTGGAATCGAAAGTCCAGGAGCGAACGCACGAGCTCGCCGAGGCGAACGCCAAGCTTGTGCGCGTCAACAAAGCCAAGAGCGACTTCGTCTCGGCGGTCTCGCACGAGCTGCGTACGCCGCTCGCGGCGATCAAGGGCTACGCGGCGCTGCTGCGCAGCGGCCAGTTCGGCCAGCTCGAAAAGGCGCAAGCCGAGCGGCTCGCGAAAATCGAAAAACACGCGGATCTGCTCACGCAGTTCATCAACAACCTGCTCGACATCGCGCGCATCGAGTCGGGACGCGTGACCATGGAGCTCCGGCCGCTCGAGATGCGCGAATTTTTGGCGTCGCTGCTCGACGTCGTGCGCCCGCAGCTGGACGCCAAGCACATTCGGCTGGCGATCGACGGCGATGGTGTCAGCCAGCTCTACGGCGACCCGATCCATTTGCCGCGCGTGTTCATCAACCTACTCTCCAACGCGATCAAGTACACGCCCGAGGGCGGCGCGATCACGGTGTCCGTCAAGCGGCAAGGGGCGCATGTGCTCGCGACGATCCACGACACCGGCTGCGGCATCGAGCAGAAGGAACTGCCGAAGCTCTTCCAGGAATTCTATCGGGCCGCGTCGCCGATCAACGAGGTCGTGCGCGGGACCGGGCTTGGCTTAACACTCGTGAAACGCATCATCGAGGCGCACGGCGGATCGATCAGCGTCGCGTCCGAACCCGGCGAGGGCGCGACGTTCAGCTTCACCCTGCCGGCTGACGACGCGACCGCCGCACCGTCCACGGCAACCACGGAGCCCCATGCAGACCATTCTCGTAGCTGACGACGATCCGGATTTGCGCGACATCCTGCGCTCGATTTTCGAGGCGGCGGGCTTCCTCGTCCTCGAAGCCGGCGACGGCGCGGTGGCGATCGAGCTCACGCGCAAGGAGCACCCTGACTTGCTCGTCCTGGACTACGGGATGCCGCGCGCGGACGGCGTGCAAGTCTGTCAAACGCTGAAGGAAGACTTGCTGCTGCGCCACGTGCCGATCATCATGCTCACCGGGCGCGGCGAGGTGTCGGACAAAGTGCATGGCCTCAATTCCGGCGCCGACGACTACGTCGTCAAACCGTTCGAGCCGGAAGAGCTGCTCGCGCGCGTGAAGATGGTCTTGCGGCGGACATCGCAGGAGCTCGAGGCCAACCCGCTCACGAAGCTGCCCGGGAACATCACCATCCAGCGTGAGATCGAAACGCGGCTCGCCGCGGGCCAGCCGCTGGCCGTGTGCTATTGCGACCTCGACCAGTTCAAAGCATTCAACGACCACTATGGCTTCAAGCGGGGCGACATCGCCATCGTCTTCACGGCGAAAGTGCTCCTCGAATCCGTCCGGCAGTACGGCAACCCGACGGATTTCCTGGGGCATATCGGTGGAGACGACTACGTGCTCGTGACCACACCGGACCGAGCGGAGACGATCTGCTGCGGCGTGATCCAACGCTTTGATGGGTCCGTGCAGGAACTCTACGACGAGGAAGATCGGCAGCGAGGATGGCTGGCGTACACCGACCGGCAGGGGAAGCCGGCGAAGGTTGGGTTTCTGACGATTTCGATCGCGGTCGTCAGCACCGTCGACCAGCCGCTGACTCACCTGGGGCAGATCGCGGCAATCGGCGCGGAGCTGAAGACGCTCGCGAAGCAGGCGGCGAAGAGTATTTTCGTCAGAGAGCGCCGCACGAACCCGCGGCAAGAGACCGAGCCGAACCCGGGAGCTAGTTCGCCCGCGTGAGGAGCTGCTCGATGGCCTCGCGCGTCTCGGTCGAAATGTCCGTGAACTCGTAGCCGCTCGACGCGCGGTTCGATGCGTGGTAATCGCGCGCCCATACCAGCCTGGCCGTCAGCTCGAGCGTATCGGGAATTCCCGGCAGTGCTAGTCGCACGCGCACGAGGTCCGGGAACTTGATCGGCTCGTCGCATTCGAGGCCGAAGCCGCCGATGCTGACATCCTTCGGGGTACCGCGGAAGACGACTCCCCCGCTCGCGTCCTGCACGCCGATGAGCGCGTCCTTCAGCGACATGCGCTGCACCTTGCGCCGCTCGACGTGCGGTTTCGCGAGGCTGCCCATTTGCTCCTCGAGCTGCTGGCGCGCCGATCGCTGCGTCTCCAGCTCTCGCTGGCTCTCATCGAGGTCGCGACGCATCGCGTCCAGGCCTTCTTGCAGCTTCGTGGCTCTGGCCTGCACGTCGCCGAGCTGCGTCTCCATCACGGCCTGCGCCTTCTGCGATTCGCTAAGATACCACTTCGCCTCGTCGCGTTCCTTCTCGGTCGCTTGAAGGATTTCGGTCAGCTCTTGCACGCGGCGCTCGAGCTGCTGGTACGATTCCTGCAGCTGTCGGAACTGCGTCTCGAGGTGCTCGCCGAACGCGCGCGATTCGCCGAGGTACCACTGGCTGTCTTCCCACCGCTTGTGGTTCAGTTCCGCCGCCGCCTGCCACTGTTCGGTCTGCGCCTTCCACTGCTCGATCTGCTGCATGAGCGCGGCGCGGTCGGCCTCGACCTTCGCGGCCTTTGCGCGCTCTTCTCCGAGCAGCCACGTCGACTCGTTGCGCTGCCGGCGAATCATGTCGAGCTGGTTCGCGTACTCTTCGAGGGTTTCCTGCGCCTTTTGCAGCTGCCCGTCGATTTCCTGCAACCGCTTGGCGTACTGCTCCTGCATCGCCCCCGCGCTGAGAAGCTCGGCCAGCTGCTCGCGGCCGATCAGTGTGACACCATGCTCCTTCGCGAATCGCTGCGCGGGCACGGTGAACGATCCGGATGCGACGAGAAACCCTTGCTCGACGCCGCGCTTCTGCAGCTCGACCGTAAATCGTTCCACCGAGCTCTTCTCGAAGAAGACCCCATCGTTGACGCACTGCATCAGCGACTTCGTGCCATCCTTGACCACCAATCGCAACGGACCCGCTGACCCGTTGCTGTCGTTGGCTTGTAATAATTGGTAGCCCTGTTGTTCGAACGCGCGCCAGACGAGCTGATCGATGACGCCGGTGCCCGACGCGCCATGATCGTTGCGACCGCGCGGCGAGCTCGAGACGCTCAAGCGCCGCACCATCCAGATCAACACGCCCAGCGAGCCGATGAGCCCGAGTCCGAGTATCAACCAGCCCGCGTTGCGAGATGGTTTCGGGGCGGTGTGCTGACGCACCGTCGCCGACGATGCCGGAGCAGCCGTGGATCCGGCTGATGCGCTGCTGCCGGTCGGCGTCGACCGCGCGCGCTCGTTCGTCGCCTGCGATGGCGTGGAGGTCGGCGCGGCCTGCATCAACGCGTCCTGCATCGCCTGAAACCGTTGGCGCCACTGATCGTTCGACTCGTCGCTGACGATGGCACCGCTGCCCAAGCCGACTTCGTAGGCGCCGTTGGCGATGTCGGCCGGATGATCGATCTCGACGATGACCTCGCCCGCGTCCACGTGCACCGCGTAGTTGTAGTGCCCGCGCATCTCGATGCTCAACGCCTTGATCCACCGCGGCTCGCCGCTGCGCGCGGCCTGGCGGGAGTAGATCGTGCGGATTTCCTCGACGGCGCCCCGCTGGATCGCGGAGCGCTCCGGCAAGCTGCCGGCGACGCGGCCGGATGGAAACTCAATGACGATCGTCGGCGGGTTCGGCTCGAGATGCGACCGCACCGCGACACGCTCCGGCGTCTGAAGCTTCAGGACGAGCCGGGTCTTGGTCAGCACATGTTCCGGCGCCGTTTCTTCCGCTGTGGCCGTCAACGGAGCGACGATCACCGCGCCCATCGCCAATTGCGCGCCCAGCACCAAACCCCGGAGTGTGCGAGAGTGGTCGGCGCGCATCTTAGAGCGCCCGCACGATGTCATCGACACGGATCTCCGAATTCGCCCATTCAGGCAGCAGGCTCGCCGCGGCGGCGCCTTCTTGCACGCGCTCCACGCGAGCCTTGCCCATCAGTTGGTCCTTCCGGTAGATCGAGACGACGTCGCCGATGCCCAGCGCCTTCCAGCCCAGATCCACGACGACGAACCGCCACTCGGGATGCACGGAAATCACGCGACCGGTCGGTGAGCCGGACGGCCCGCCGCCCGCCGAGACGATCACTTTCTCGAGGCGCACGACCTTGCCATGCGTTGTTCGCTGATCTTGCGGCCGCATCGCGAGCGCCATCTCTTCTTGCAGATCGTCATAGCGCGTCTGCACGAGCTGCAAGCGATCCTTGACATCCCTGAGCAACAAATCTCCCTGGGTCATGCGCGCGACGGTGTCCTGCAATTGGGTTTCCTTGCTTGCGACCTGTTTGGTGAGATAGTCGACGCGGCGCTGCTCGCCCTTCAAGACTTCGTAGAGCCGATCACGCTCGGACTGGAGCGACGCGACGTCGCCTTCCAGCTGGTGCTGCGCCTTGACGGCCTTCTGATAGCGGGCCTCCGCGCGGAACCGGCTCGAACCCTCGAGCACCAATCCGGCCATGATGCCAATGCCGACGACTACGATGCCGATCCGCCGAAATGTCTGCGACATGCCGCCCTTGGTCATGACCGCCAGCCGCGCTCCTGCCTGAATGAGGTTTAGATGAGGGAAATAAAAAAACCCAGCGAAGCCGAGTTCGCTGGGGCCCGTGATGAACGAAATGCGTCACTCATCGCGCGAAACGTGCGGACGAGAGATCGGGAGGTGTCGCTCATCGCGCTTACGCTAACAAATTGGCCCCCATAGTGTCAAGCAAGAATTACGCAAAATTTAGCAAAATAGTCTGTTAGCGAAATCGGGGCAATTGGAAAACACGGACGAGGATCGGGCGAAATGGACCGGAGATTCGTGGGTCGCGGATGTTCGATCGAACGCGCGCGGCCGCGCTGAGATGGCAGCGGCCTTGGAGAACTCGCCGCGTCGGAAAAAGCAAAACGGGAGCACGTTGTCGTGCTCCCGTCGAGCAAATGGTGGGGACGAGAGGATTTGAACCTCCACCCCTTGCGGGACAACGCCCTCAACGTTGCGCGTATGCCAGTTCCGCCACGTCCCCAAGAGAAACCAGTGTAGCGTGCGAACGCACCGATGTCATCTGCCGGCTCGCGCGTTGCGCGCGGTTCGTCGACGAGCCGGCGCCGGGCGGCGCGGCGACTTCGATGGCGCGATGGAAAATCCGGTGACCGCGCCCTCGGATGCCGATGAGACCAAGTGCGCGTACTTCGCCATGACGCCGGTGCGATAGTGCGGCGTGGGCGGCCGCCACGTCGCGGCGCGGCGCTTCAGTTCCGCCGGCGAGCAGCGGATGTCGAGCCGGCGCCCGGGAATGTCGAAGCGGACGATGTCGCCGTTGCGGATGAGCGCGATCGGCCCGCCGGCCGCGGCTTCGGGTGCGACGTGGCCCGCCATCAGCCCGCGTGTAGCACCGGAGAACCGACCGTCGGTGAGCAGTGCCACCGATTCGCCGAGCCCCTGCCCGACGATCGCGGCGGTGACCGCGAGCATTTCGCGCATCCCCGGCCCGCCCTTCGGACCTTCGTAGCGCACGACGACGATGTCGCCGGCCTTCACCTTCCGCCGCTGGATCGCCGCGAACGCGTCTTCCTCGCAGTCGAACACGCGCGCCGGGCCCTCGATCCGCTCGGGCTCGTGGCCGGTGATTTTCACCACGCAACCTTCGGGTGCGAGGTTGCCGTGCAAGATCACGAGCCCGCCGGTCGGCTTCAATGGCTTCGCGATGGGTCGCACGACCTGCTGCCCCGCTCGCTCTGTCGCCGACGACGCTTCCTCGGCGAGCGTGCGGCCGGTGACGGTGAGTGCCTCGCCGTGCACGCGGCGCGCCTCGAGCAACCGCTTGGCGACGAGCGCGACACCGCCGGCCTCATAGAGATCGGTTGCGACGTAGCGGCCCCACGGTTTGAGATCGGCGAGCAGCGGCGTGCGCCGGCTGATGCGATCGAAATCGTCGATCGATAATGCGACGCCCGCTTCGCGAGCGATGGCGAGCAAATGTAAGACACTGTTGGTCGACCCGCCCGTCGCGGCGACGGCGGCGATGGCGTTTTCGAGCGAGCGACGCGTGACGATGTGGCGCGGCCGCAGCCCGTCGCGCACCAGGCGCATCGCAAGCTTGCCCACCTCGCGCGCGACCTCGTCCTTGTACGGGTCCATCGCCGGCACGCTCGCACTGCCCATCGGCGACATGCCGAGGATTTCGATCGCCATCGCCATCGTATTCGCGGTGAACTGTCCGCCGCACGCGCCCGGTCCCGGGCACGCATTCGCCTCGAGCTCGTGCAAATCGCGCTCGCTCATGCGGCCAGCCGCGCACGCGCCGACACCTTCAAAGACGTCTTGGATCGTCACCGATCGGCCTTGGAATTTTCCGGGCGCGATCGAGCCGCCGTAGAGCATCACCGACGGCAAATCGAGCCGCAGCAGCGCCATGATCGTCCCGGGGATCGTCTTGTCGCAGCCGGAGAGGGCGACGACACCGTCGAACAAGTGGCCGCGCACGACGAGCTCGATCGAATCCGCGATAACCTCACGGCTGATCAGCGACGCTTTCATGCCTTCGGTGCCCATGGCGATGCCGTCGGAGACCGCGATAGTATTGAACTCGATCGGCGTGCCGCCGGCCTCGCGCACGCCGGTCTTCACCCACTCCGCCAGCCGCCGCAAATGGATGTTGCACGGCATCACCTCGGTCCAGGTGTTGGCGACGGCGATGAGCGGGCGGCGCAAATCCTCGTCGGTGAGCCCGACGGCGCGCAGCATCGCGCGCGACGGGGCGCGATCGTTGCCGTCGAGGAGAATCTTGCTATGGGCGCGCGGGTCGATGGAAGCCATTGGTTTCGGTGGTTGACTCGGTCAGTTGGCGCGAGGGCTCAACAATGTCGTGTGGCCTTCAATAATCAATTCCCAGCTGCGCGGGAATCTTCCGCTGCCACGGGTGCTTCACTTCGCGCATTTCCGTCACGAGGTCCGCGCGGTCGATGAGCGCTTGCGGCGCGTTGCGACCGGTCATCACCAGATGCACCGACGGCGGCTTCGCGTCGATCAGCGCCAGGACTTCATCGATCGACACGAGTTGCACGCCCGCGTAATCGATCGCGTAGACAATCTCGTCGAGCACGACCAAGTCGTATGCGCCCGATGCGATGCGGTCGCGCGCTTCGGCCAGCGCATCCTTCGCCGCGGCCGCGTGCTCCTCGAAGGGCTTCTGGTCGCCCATGTGCTTGACGAAGCCCTTGCCCATCTGCAGGAGCTCAAACTGCGGTGCGAGCCGCTTGGCCATCTCAACTTCGCCGAACACCACGGGCCAGTCGCCCTTGAAGAATTGGATCACGAGGACTTTCCACCCGTGGCCGAGCGCCCGCAGCACCCCGCCCATGGCGGCCGACGTCTTGCCCTTACCGTTGCCGGTATAGAGGATGACCAGACCTCGACGGGATGGAGCTGACATTTCGTTGGCGGCGGCGCGGCGACAGTGCGCCAGTGTAACAGACCCCGCGCGACACCGTCAATCGTCGACGAGAATCGCTGGTGATTAGTTCATGCCGCCTCAGCTCACCCAGCTGATTCCGCGGCTTGCCTAAGAGAGGAATGCTTCCTTCAGAGGCTGGCTAACAGCACTATCCGGCTCAGCAAGAAGCAAGGATTGATATCTATCTAGGAACTGAATCCGTAAGCGATGGAACAGATGCAGGAAGTGCCGTATGAAGCCGATGCAGTCGAGAACGACAATTTCGGTACCGCCGGTCGCTTCATACATCGACGCGGCATATACCCTTACCTCGTCGTCAATCACATCGGTGGTAATAAAGACGTAGTTGTCGATACGAAGTTCCTGTCTATCTTTTGCAGGGCGCGATTGATGTCCTCGATGGTAACTCGGTGAGTCTTCATCTCGTACACTGTGACGACTCTCTCCGTATTCATAAGACAAATTTCGACATCGCCCATTGCACCAGTCTGCTTGTCAGCAGCATTGTGAACTTGAAGCGGGAGCGCGTGCTCCCCGAGCTTCTCAGCAGCTGTACGGTAGGCTGCCGCGATGACCAACACCGGCAACCGGCTCGAATGCGGACAGTCCAGGTGCTGCGCGATCAGCTTCACGATAGCCTCGGAAGATAAGGGAATCACGTCATTGTTGTGCTGAAGGCTCGCTACCAGTGTCGACATCCGCTGCTTCTTTTCTTCTCGCACCACGACGAGCAGCCGAATCGTATCAGTCAAAACATCTTCTGCAGATAAGCGCCCTGTCGCGACCTCCTCGAGGATCTGAATAGTATCCTGGTACACCTGCATTGGTCGTCCGACGATCGCCACTGTGGTGCTTAACGGCTTATCGATGTTCCGAAAGGCAGGAGTAAGGAATCCAGTCGTCGAATTACAGGGCAGATGGTTTGTATTGATGAAGTAGGTCAGGTACTGCTCGTCGTAGGTTCGACCCGAGAAAGAGTCCTTGCCGCCGATTTCGGTATATGGCTTGCGCGGATCGACTTCCGGACGATCGAGTTTCGCCAGCATGCAGGCCATGAGCAATCGCACACCAGCGCGGTTGCTCAGACATCGACAGACATACTCAATTTTGGCGAGGATCTTCGGGTCTTTGACGGCCGGTTTTGAGAGATCGCGAGTCGCACGGGCGAATATACTCTCAAGGATTTTAATGGGCTTTGACATTACGTGAACAAAAGCGGTTCCGCGACGCTCCCCTTCTTGGGGTCGTAATTCGTCCAGAGAACTTCGCTTCTGGTGCCTTTGGTAGAGTGGATCGTCCGCTTCGGACCAATCACTTTATGCCATTTCGGGGACGGATACAGTTCGTCCATGAGATCGCACTGGTAGTTTGAGATAGCCACCATTCCATGAACAGAGTTTAGTGCTCTCGCTAGCTCTCGATGCTCCTCGTCGGACATCTCGTGTCCGTAAGCGCTGCTATCGCCTCTCGTCCCGTGGACATATGGAGGATCGCAGTAAAAAAGAGTCTTCGGCGAAGCGTAAAGACGGATGACATCCGTGGCTGGGCGATTCTCAATCTGAACGCGCAGGAGACGATCCGCAATCGCCGCCAGAGCTTCGATCCCACCAAACCACCGGCTAATGACTCCGCTCATTCCCGCTCGACTGGTATTCTTGCAATTAGCCCATCTCCCGATGCTGGCCGTCTGCGCCAAGCCGGTTCTTACCTGGCGAGCGCGTATGTAAAATCGTCGCGCCCTCTCTAGTGGAGACAGACGTGGGTTGATTTCACAAGCCGACGCGAATTCCTCTCGGGAAAATGGTGTCAGCGCGATCGACTTGATGAGACGATCCTTCTGCGTTCGGAGGATCTTGAAGAAATTCACCACCTCACCATCAAGATCGTTATAGGTCTCTATTGAAGATGGCGGGCGATTCAGCAGCACGGCGGCAGACCCAGCAAACGGCTCACAGTAGTGGTGGCATTCCGGCAGCAGAGGAAGCAGCCAATCAAGATGAGAGAACTTACCCCCGTACCATCCGAAAGCAATGAGTTTTCTACTTATCGTCAGCTTATTGATTGGAGGTGGCGTGCGTCGCCTGGATATAACAGCGGAGCTGCCGTTCTGTGATTTCATCTCTTCTCTCATTCTAGAATTCTTGATCCTACCGAGGTCTCGTAAGACTCATTGGCTAGGACTGCTTAGATAGATGACTGCGACGAGGACATTTCTGTAACGCATTATAGAAGAGTGCAGAATATTTGAGTCGAGAATTTCGCTCAGCCTATTATCCAGCAGTGGCTACTCAAAGATCCCCGCGATGGCGTCGAGTGCCGACGAGAATTACCGAAGAAACGCGGGCGTACGCAGTTCCATTCGTCATCCCTGCTCAGATCCGTCGAGATTAGGGCATTACCCTCGGCCGCGACACAATTAGGCGATCAACCGTTTGATCTCATCGAGCCGCTTGTTGAATGCTTCGTCCGGCAACACGGGCTCCGCGCCGGAGAGGTCGACCGCGTCGACGAGGTCGACCCATGATTTGCAGCCGGCGTACTCGGGTCGCAACGCGAGCACGCGCTCCGCCGGCAGCCGATAGGCGCGCACCACGACGAGCACGAGCGGTTGGCCCGGCTGCCACCGAAGCCGCTGCGCCATGAACGCCTCATTGTATGGATGAAACCGCTCGAGACGACGGATCGCGTCCGCGTCGTGCACACGTGCAACCTCCGCGGCCACACCGACGAGGCGGACGTGTAGCTGCCCGTCGGTCGGCCACTCGCCCACCACGCGCTCGAACTCCGGCACGAACCGCGGCCGCAGATAGTTGACCGTCTGGTGCTCGCGCGTCGGATAGAAGAGGAACACGGGCGCGCGAACCTCGAAGCCCTCGCCCGGATCGATCAGCCCGCCCTTGCGGACCAACACCAGTTGCTCGCCCTGCTCGAGCAGCCGGATGACGCTGGCCCACTCTTTGAGCGCGAGGCGACAGTCCGGCGGCAGCTGAGGCATCGTGGCGCGACGAGCGGTTACTGCGTGTAGCCGATTGAGCGAAGGAATTCCGCGGACGTGGCCGGCTTCAGAAACGGGTTGTGCTGCTTCTCGTCGCCGATCGTCGAGATCGGCACGTGGCCATAGTTGTGGCCCGGGTAGAGGCGCGTGTGGTCGGGCAGCTTCTTGAGCTTGTCGGCCAGGCTGGTGAAGAGCGCGCGCGGGTCGCCGCCCGGCAGGTCCCAGCGGCCGCAGGCGCGCACGAAGAGCGTGTCGCCGGAAAAAATATGGTCGCCGATGAGCAGGCACTGCGAGCCTTGCGTGTGGCCGGGCGTGTGGAGAAACGTCACGGGTACTGCGCCGACGTGGACGATGTCGCCCTCGCCGACCGCCTTGATGTTCGACTCGCTGATGTCGAGCGCGTGCGATTCTGCGTCGTGGACGAACACCGGCAGGTCGATCGCGTTGAGCAAATCGCCCAGCCCTTGCACGTGATCGAAGTGCGTGTGGCTGAGAAACACGTGGGTCAGCTTGTAGCCGTCTTCCTCCGCCGCCTGCATGATGCGGGGGACTTCCCAGCCGGGGTCGACGACGGCGGCTTCACGCGTCTCGGGGTCGCCGAGCAAATAGACGAAGTTCTGCATCGGCCCCAGCTCAAGCTGCTTGATATAGAACGGTTGGTTTGGCATCGTAAATTTACTCTAGGAGTCCCGAGAAGGCTTGTCAATCGTCGTCGGAAACCGGTCGGAGCCGTTGCTTGTACTCCGTTCCTCGTCGCTGTTACAATGCTCGCATGTCTCTTCCCCGAATCCGCATTACCGCCGACGCCGCCAAACGGCTGCGCAATCTCGACGCGTGGGTCTTTCGCGACGAGTTGCTTGAGCAGCTGTCGCTGCCGGCCGGCAACGTGGTCGAGGTCGTCGACGAGCGGTCGCGATTCGTCGCCCGCGCGTTCTACCATCCCACGGCGCACATCGCGCTGCGCGTGATCTCGACGGCCCCCGACGAGGAACTCGGGCCGGCGTTCTGGGAGCGGCGGCTGCGGGCCGCGATCGCTCGACGCGCGCGGATCACCGGCACGAACGCGCGCCGCCTGGTCTTCAGCGAAGCCGACGCCCTGCCCGGCCTCATCGTTGACGACTACGCCGGCCACCTCGTCGTGCAGTTCCGCAGCGCGGGCATGGACCGGCTGCGCGAGGAGATGCTGTCGCTGCTCGAGCGGCTCGTGCAACCGAACGGCATCCTCGAGCGCAGCGACAAAGAGTTCCGCCAGGAAGAAGGCCTCCCGCTGGTCGCGCAAGTCTGGCGCGGCACGGTCCCGCCTCGGATCGAGATCGAAGAGCACGGCCTGCGATTTTTGGTCGACCCTCACCATGGCTTGAAGACGGGATTCTTTCTCGACCAGCGCGACGCGCGGCGGCGCATCCGCGACATGATTCGACCGGGCGACCGCGTGCTGGATACGTTCAGCTACACGGGTGGGTTCGGGGTGGCATGCGCGATGCAGGGGGCGCAGGTGACGTGCGTCGAGCAATCGGAGGCGTTCGTCGAGCTCGCAAAAGAAAATGCCGCGCTCAACGGGGTCGCGGACCGGATGCAATTCGTGGCGGGCAACGCGTTCTATTGGCTCGACGCGCAAGCGTCAGCGGGCGAGCGCTTCGACGCGCTCGTGCTCGATCCGCCGTCGCTGGCGAAGACGCGCGCCGATGCGACGACCGGCCGCCAGGCGCTGCACCACTTGCTGCGCCACGCGATCCAATTGGCGCGCGAGGACGGGCTGCTGACGGTGAGCATCTGCACGTACCACTTGCTCAGCCGACTCGAGGAAATCGTCCGCATCGCGGCCTCGGAGCGCGGCCAGCGGATCCACGTCGTCGACCAATGGCCGCAAGCGGCCGACCATCCCTGGATCCTGCAAATCCCCGCGACGCGCTACCTTACGACCTGGTGCCTCCGACTCGACGGACCACCAGCGGCTTGATCCACCAACACAGCCCGCTCAGCAGCAGCATCGGCAAGTACGAGCACGCCATCCACAGCACGGCGACGGTCGCCGTCACCGGCGTCGCGAGCCCGTGGCGTTTGAGCAAGACGATCAGCGCCGCGTCCTTCGCGCCGAACCCGATCACCGACAGCGGCACCAGGCGCGCGGCGATGCGGCTTAAGCCGACGATCTTCGCGACTTCCACCATCGGCAGCGCGATCCCCAGCGAATGCAGCACCGCGTCGAGCTGCGCGAACAACAAGCCGAAGGCGACCACGAGGATCGCCATCGGCATAACGAGCGCACCGACGGTCAAGTGTCGCATCCCCGACCAGAACTCGGTCATGTCGATCTGCCACGGCGACAGTTTCCGCCACTTCTTTGCGAGGTGCCGCAGCGCCACCACCCAGATGCCGATGCCCGCCGACAACGTGACGAGCACCACGATGCTCGCGACCACGATGACTCTCACACCGTGCAGAAACGGGACGTCTGTCAGCAGCGGCAGGCTCCAGATCCCGAACGCGACCACCGTGATCCAATAGAGAATTTTATTCATGACAACACTCGAGAGCACGTAGCCGACGGTTAGGCCGGTGTGCGACGAGACGTACGCCGCGGCGAGATATTCGCCGACGTGGCCGGGTGTCACGAGGCCGAGGTACTGGCTGGCGAGATACGCGACGAGCGTGCGAGGATAGGGATGGTGGACGCGCTGGATCGACAGCAGCCACTGCCAGGCGAAGGCTTCGAGCAGCAGCTGGAAGACGGTCAGCAGCATGCAGACGCCGAGCCATCGCAAGTCGATCCGCGAGAGCTGCACATCTTGCGTGCTGGGCAGCCGCAAGAGCACGGCGACGAACGCGAGCACGCCGAGACATCGCAGCCACCAGACCAGGGCGCCGCTGACCGGACGCTCGCCGGATGAGGAGCGTTGCGCGCCGCGAGTGCGCGACGTGCGCTTAGCCATGCGCCGACGCCGATCGGCGCCTCGTCAATACGCCGGCCCTACTGAATATTGGAAGCCGACGTGACGACGAGCGTCTGCTGAAAAACACACGCGGCGGCATCAGGATTGATGCCGCCGCGCGGTACCGACCATATGAATCGTTACTGAGCTGAGCCAGCCGGTTTTGGCGAGGATGATGCTGCCGGCGCTGCGGGAGTGGATGCCGCAGGCGAAGCGGGAGCAGCTGGAGTAGCTGCAGGAGTTGTAGGAGCTGGTACAACCGCTGTGTCGGAAGCTGGAGCACTGGACGGCGCCGCCGTCGAGCTCGGTACCGCGGCCGGCACTGATGCGCCGGCTGCAGGAACCGCGCCTGAGGAACCTTGCGCGCCGATCTTCACATTCACCGCCTGGCGCTTGGCCGTGTTGATGTCGAAATTGTACTCGACCTCAACTGGCGTACCCGCCGCCAAGGCGCTTGCGACCACGATCTGGTCGCCCTGAGCGATCTTCGTCGCCTGGGTGAGATAAATCGGCGTCTCGAAGCCGTAGCGGTCCTTGACTTTCAGCAAGGTCGCTGCCGGGTCGCTCGTGTCGTTCGACACCACTTCCCCTTTGATCAAGAGCGTCGGCAACGTCTTCGTGGTTTCCTCCGCCGCGAACACTGGAGCAACCACCGCCGAGCCCACTAACCCGACTACCACCGCAAGTCGAACCACCGCGTGCTTCATAGGTTCCTCACCTCCTTCGCATGTGTCCGTGGACGGAACACTTGGCTAGTATATCGGGCACCAGTCCGTTGTCAAGTTCACGACGGTAGGATGTCATCTGACTTCTGACAACACTCTGGCTTCCCCTGGCCAGCACGCTGTGCCATAATAGGTGGCCGCGCGACGGAAGATCGTCGCCCGCCGCGCATCCCCGTGCGACCAACGAGCAAGGAGGCATTTTCCATCATGAGTAGTCCCGTGGCGACACAAACCATTCTGCCCGACCGGTTCGCGGCGCAAGTGCGGACATCGCTGCAACGCATCGGCGAACAACAGTTGATGGAGCGCATTTGGTCGAAGGATGCCAGCTTGTGGACGTCCGACGACGCGGCGCAGCGCCACATTCGCAATCGGCTCGGCTGGTTCGCCATCGCCTCGCTCATGGAACCGCACATTCCCCACATCGAATCGCGCGCCAAGGAAATCCGCGACGCCGGCTTCACGCACGCGCTGCTCTTCGGCATGGGCGGCAGCGGCCTGTTCCCCGAAGTCTGCCGGCACACCTTCGGCGTCGCCAAGGGTTGGCTCGACCTGACGCTGATGGACACGACGGATCCCACCGCCATCGCCGCCGCCCGCACACGCATTCCGCTCGAGCGCACGCTGTTCATCGTCTCGAGCAAGTCCGGCTCGACGACGGAATCCAATTCGCTCTGCGACTACTTCTATGATGAAGTCCGCAAGGTCAAAGGCGATCGCGCCGGCGAGCAATTCGTCGCGATCACCGACGCGGGCACGTCGCTGGAAGCGAAAGCCAAGGAGCTGCGCTTCCGCGACGCGTTCGTCCACGGGCCCACGAGCGGCCAAGACGTGGGCGGACGGTTCTCCGGGTTGACGTGCTTCGGCTTGTTCCCCGCGGCGCTGATCGGCGTCAATGTCCGCGAGATTCTTGCCCGGGCGAAAGCGGTCGCCGACGCGTGCGGCCCGTCGACGCCGGTCACGGAGAATCCGGCCGCACAGCTCGGCGCGTTCATGGCGGATGGTGTTGCCGCGCATCGCGACAAGATTACGTTGCTCAGCTCGTCGCGATTGACGCGATTCGGACTCTGGGTCGAGCAGCTGATCGCGGAAAGCATCGGCAAGTCCGGCAAGGGAATCATTCCGATCGACGGCGAACCGTTGCGCAAGCCATCGGCGTATCCGAGCGATCGCTTGTTCGTCGAGCTGCAGTTGAAGACCGAGCTGGACCAGTCGCTCGCGAAGCACGCCGATGAGCTCGCCAAACTCGGCCATCCGGTGGTGCGAATCTATTGGAACGACGCGTACGACTTGGGCGGCGACGCGATGCGATGGTTCCTCGCGACCGCGGTCACCGCGGCGCTGATGAACCTCAACGCGTTCGACGAGCCGAACGTGCAAGAGAGCAAGGACCGCACCAAGGCGCTGCTCGATCGCTTCGCGAAGGAAGGGCGGCTGCCGGATGCGCCGCCGTCGCTGATCGACGGGCCGCTGGGGCTCTACGACGCGCACGCGATCGACTCCGCGAAATCCGCGGCGCAGGCGATTCAACTGTTTCTGCGGCAGGCCAAGCCTGGCGACTACCTCGCTCTCACCTCGTTCCTGCCCCGCACGTCGACGCTCGACCACGCGGTCGAAGAGCTGTTCAAGCGGTTGTCGACGAACCTGCCGATCGCCACAACACTCGGCTTCGGCCCGCGATACTTGCACTCCACCGGCCAGCTGCACAAGGGCGGCTCGGACCAAATCATGCTCCTCTTCCTCACCTCGGGCGACCCGGTCGACGTGCCCGTCCCCGGCAAGCCGTACAGCTTCAGCATCCTCAAGCAAGCGCAAGCGCTCGGCGACCTGCAGGCGCTGCAAGAACGCAAGCGGCGCGTGCTGCGCGTGCACCTCGGCCCGTCGCCGGAGTCCGCGATGCCGAAGCTCCTCGAGGCCGTCGACAACGCGCTCGCGGCCGCGTGAAGGCACGCTTGGCGCGGGCGTATTTGCCCGAGGATGTACAGCGTTACGCGGCGTCCGCCGATGCGATACCCGCGACGCGTACCGCTCGCTTCTTGCGGAAGATAACTGAGCCTACCCCAAAGAACAGCCGGCGATAACGCGACTCATGCGCATCTGCTCCCTGCTCCCAAGTGCTACGGAAATTCTCTACACCCTCGGGCTCGGCGACGACATCGTCGCGATCTCGCACGAGTGCGACTTTCCGCCGGCGGCGCGCGAAAAACCCGCGGGCATGCGCTGCCGCATCGAACCATCGCGCATGACGAGCGAGGAGATCAACCGCGCGGTGGGCGACTGCATGCAGCGCGGCGAGAGCCTCTATGAGCTCGACGTGCCGCTGCTGACGACACTGCGGCCCGATCTCATCGTCACGCAGGAGCTCTGCGACGTCTGCGCGCTCGACACGAAGCACGTGACGGCGGCACTCGGCTCGCTGCCCGGGCGTCCGGCGGTCGTGTCGCTGCACCCGCACACGATCACCGAGGTGTTCGCGGACATGCGAGAGATCGGGCGGATGACGATGCGCGTCGACGAGGCGAGCGGACTCATCGCGTCGCTCGAGCGACGGATCGCGAACGTCCGCGAGCGCGTCGCCGGCCGACCGCGGCCGCGCGTCGCGTGCATCGAATGGTTCAGCCCGCTGATGGCGTGTGGCCACTGGGTGCCGGAGCAAGTCGACGCGGCGGGCGGCGTGGAAGTCTTGAGCGGGCCGGGCCAGCCATCGCGCACGATCGCCTGGGACGACGTCGTCGCCGCGCGGCCGGAGGTCGTCGTGCTGCTGCCCTGCGGATTGCCGATCGCGCAAGCACGGCGGGAACTGGCGGGGCTCACGTCGCGACCCGGATGGGGCGCGCTGCCGGCGGTCGCAAACCGGCGCGTCTTTCTCGTCGACGGCCCGGCGTACTTCAATCGCTCGGGCCCGCGCCTCGTCGACGGCATCGAGCTGCTCGCCGATCTGTTGCACCCCTCGCCCAACCGCCGCCCGTGGCCCGCCGAAGCCGTGGAAGCGGTCGCGCCCTAGCGGGTCTTCGACTTCAGCGCGCGGGCGATCGCGTGGAACGCCTCGTCGCGCAGCCCGTCGATGCGGGCCGATCGGTAGCGCGCCACGTCGATCGGCGGCAACACTTTCACGCGCACGGTCCGTCGCCCGAGAAACAGCCAGCTGCCCTTCACGAGCAAGTCGCGCGTCCCAATGATCGCCACCGGCACGACCGGAATCCCCAGCTCCGCAGCGAGTCTGAACGCGCCATTCTTAAACGGCAGCAGCTCGCCCGTCGCGCTGCGCGTGCCCTCCGGAAAAAACACCACCGACATGCCGTTGTTCAAGTACGCGCGCGCTTGATCCGTGGTCACGCGGATGCTCGCGCGGTCGCCGCGCAGCAGCGAAATATACCCCGCCGCCCGCATCGCCCACCCGAGAAACGGGATCCGGAACAAACTTTCTTTCGACACCCATTTGAACTGTCGCCGCACGGAAAACAGCGCCATGATATCCAGCATGCTCTGATGGTTGGCTATATATATGTAGGTCCGACGATGATCGAGACGACGGCGGCCCGTGACGCGGCAGCGCCACAGCGGGTTGAAGAAGAAGATCGATTCGCCCCACAGGGTGTTGACCCAGTGCGCGACGCGCCGCTGCGGATCGATCGGCACGAGGACGACACCGCAGACAATCGCGATGAGGGAAAAGGTGACGGTCAGCAGCGCGATCAGCGCCCAAATCAGCGCGGAGCCGATGACGGCGAAGGGATTCGAGGTCATAAGGTTGATGCGGCGTCGCGGTTCGACGCTCCGGTCGTCGACGGTGATGAGCGAATCAACGCTCAACTTGCCTTCCGAATGGCGCGAGTGTACCATAGTACCTGCCGCGGCGCCACCGACCATCGTCGGCGCGCGGCGCAGCGATTCAAGGAGGCACACGCATACGATGTGTTGGGACCGCTTGATCGAGCACGACGTCGAAACGTCCCAGCCCGCCGGCCAGCCGATCGCGGAGCCTGCGATGCCACGGACCCGTTCGACAGCCCGGCCGCCATTTCTTGATCGCCGCATCACCAGCCTGCCCGCCCGCGACGATTCGCTCGCCGCGGTGAACTAAAGGTCCGCAGCCCGATCAATGAATCCGGAATACGCCCGACAATATCTCTTTGTTGGTGTCCTGCTCCTCGCCGCCGTCTTCATGGGCGGCTTCCCCTTGATCCTCGCCAAGTTTCTCGCACCCAAGAAACCGTCAGCCTCCAAGACCGCCGCGTACGAATGCGGCCTCGAGTCGAAGGGCGACCCGTGGGTCCAATTCCGCGTGCAATATTATCTGTACGCGCTCCTCTTCGTGATCTTCGACGTGGAAGTCGTCTTCATTTATCCGTGGGCGCTGACGTGGCGGTCGCTCGGCGGCGTCGCACTGGGCGAGCTCGCGATCTTCGTCGGCATCCTCGGTGTCGCGCTCGCCTACGCGTGGAAAAAAGGCGTGCTCGAATGGGACTAACGAAGGTCTAGCCGCACATGGCCGTCGACCAAGCCTTGCAAAGCGAACTGCAGAAGTCAGGCGTCTATCTGACGACGTGGGACGGGCTCGTCAACTGGGGCCGGTCGAATTCGATCTGGCCGCTGCAGTTCGGGCTCGCCTGCTGTGCCATCGAGATGATCTCGACGGCGGCGTCGCGCTTCGACATCGCGCGATTCGGGTCGGAAATTTTCCGCGCCTCGCCGCGCCAGGCCGACTTGATGATCGTGGCCGGCACCGTCACGAAAAAGATGGCCCCGCAAGTCGTGCGCCTCTATAACCAAATGGCTGAGCCGAAGTATGTGATTTCGATGGGTGCCTGCGCGACGTCGGGCGGGCCGTTTCACAAGGGCTACAACGTGCTCAAGGGCATCGACCGGTTCATTCCCGTCGACGTGTACATCCCCGGCTGCCCGCCCACACCCGAGGCACTGCTCGAAGGATTGATGACGCTTCAGGAGCGCATCAAGTCGCGCTCGATGAAGAGCGAGGTCGACGCGAAGCAAGCGGAGTACGCGATTCCCGCGTTCGGCAAAGCCGGCCTCGAGCCGAAGTACAACGCGAGCCTGTGGAACCCGCCACAGCGCTACTTCAACACGCCCACGACCTCGCCGCAACCCGCCGACCCCGCGCAATCACCTCCCGAAGCCGGAGCCAAATCGTAATGCTCCCTGCCGCGGACCAAGTCAAAGCCGCGATCGAGCGCGCATTGCCGGGAATCGTCATCAGCCTCGAAGGCTCGACGCTGATCGTCGACGCGAACGACATCATCCGCGTCTGCCAATTTTTCAAGACCGACCGCGATTACGCGCTCGATTATCTGGCCAACCTCACCGCGGTCGACTACCCGCCGGAGCGCATCGAGGTCGTCTACCATTTGTATTCGATGGCCAAGAAGCACGGCCCGGTCGCGATCCGTGTCAAGCTGCCGCGCGCAACACCGGTCGTCGCGTCGCTGACGAAGTTGTACCGCGGCGCGGAATTCCAGGAGCGCGAGGCGTGGGACTTGTTCGGCGTGCAATTCGAGGGCCACCCCGACCTGCGGCGCATCCTGATGTGGGAAGGCTTCGAGGGCCACCCGATGCGCAAGGACTACAAGCCCGAGGACCAAGACCAGCTCGAGCAGACGGCGAAATAGACGATGCCTGAGACCGCGCTCGACACACAGCTGCTCGAAATCAACCTCGGGCCGCAGGATCCGTCGCAGGGAGAAAGTTTAGCGACGGGTTCGGAGGTATCGCTTGACTTCGTCGTGCAGGCCGACGAGTTCAAAGGAAACGGTGTTGCCTTCTTCACCCCAGACAATACGGATGGATTGACTCACGCGAGCCTCGAAGATTTTTCCGGGACCCTTGCTGTAGAGCAATTTGATACGCAGACCGAATGGCGCTTGGCGGGTCGCGTAGTACGTGCGAATCTGCTCGTTGGTTTGGTCAATCAGAGCCTGCTTATCGATAGAGAACCTGTCGAAGCGTTGCAGATAACTCCGTCGATAAGTGAATTGCATTCAGCGCTTTTTCATGCGCTTCTTCAAGACCGAACCAGCCTGCCGCTCATCAACGACGATATCGCCCGGTTTGACCGTATGGATGTCGCGCAGAATGGCTTCATAGGCTTCGATGGGGATCCGTTCCTCGACGTCGACGGGCTTGAGGCAGATGATTCCCTTCACGTAGACGACGTCCAGATAGTCGCGCCCGGCCTTCAGGTGAGCTTGCTCGACGATCTTCTTCGGGATGGTGAACTGATTGCCTCGGCTGAGCTTCGCCAACATTTGGACACCTCCTTGTCTGGAACCAGTGTACCATGAAACACAGAAACTGTGAAAAACGGTTCAATGTCTGAGACGACGCTCGACACGCAGCTCCTTGAGATCAACCTCGGGCCGCAGCATCCGTCGACGCATGGCGTGTTCCGCATGGAAACCGTGCTCGACGGTGAGACGATCGTCAAGCTCAAGCCCGTGATGGGCTACCTGCACCGCAACCACGAGCAGATCGGCGAGAGTATTACGTACATCGCCTCGTTCCCGTTCACCGACCGGCTCGACTATTTCTCGGCGATGAGCAACAACCTTGGGCTCGCGATCGCCATCGAGAAGCTCGCGAACATCGAGGTCAGCGAGCGCGGGCAGTACATCCGCATCATCATGGCCGAGCTGACACGGCTCATCAACCACACCGCGGTGACGGGCTTCCTGTTGAACGACATGGGGGCCTTCGGCACGCCGCTGTTGTACGCGTTTCGCGAGCGCGAGAAAATCCTCGACTTGTTCGAAGCCGCGTCGGGCTCGCGCATGATGTGCAATTACGTGCGGCCCGGCGGCGTGCGCGAGGACTTGCCCGAGGGGTTCCTCGAGCGGGCGCGCGAGATCGTCGCCGGCTACCCGCGCTTCCTCGACGAGTTCGAAACGCTGCTCACCGACAACGAGATCATCCGCCAGCGCACGCAGCACGTCGGCGTGCTGCCGAAGGAGCTCGCCATTAGCGCGAGTGTGACCGGCCCGCTGCTGCGCGCCTCCGGTGTGGACTACGACATCCGCAAGGTCGACGGCTACTCGATCTACCCGCGCTTCAAGTTCCGCGTGCCGCTGGGCAAGGTCGGCGACGTGTACGACCGCTACTACGTCCG
>OBEQ011487663.1_pt1 | contig 25380 bp, 24 predicted proteins | sample 1670901 | NCBI WGS metagenome assembly OBEQ01 (sample SAMEA104232315, study PRJEB22302) | groundwater metagenome | biome: forest; feature: aquifer; material: groundwater | place: USA | collected 2011-08-07 | depth 5.4 m | reverse complement strand
GTGTAGACCGATCCGCCGAAGCTCGCTGCGCCGGTTCCGGAATAGTTGTTCGTCATGAAGGTCTTGGAAGCAATGGTGTTAGAAACGGTCGCCGCAGATGAGAAGGTGCCGGGATTGACTAAAGGAAGCTGAGTGATGAGAGCATTCTGATTCGCGGCAGGGGGAATGCTTGGTGTGAATTCATATAAGCCCCAGTCAATGTTAAGAGTCTTAGTACCCGATCCTGCTTCTGTGAAGACGATTTCTTTCACATGCGTAAGATCGATACCTTCAATCTGATTCAGGCTAATGAAATATTTTTGGCCAAAATTTTGAATACCTGTAAGGGTCGCTTTCCAAACATTATTCTGATCGTCCTTAACTTCAAATCCGACTGAAGTGACATTAGGTGAATCAATACGAAAGACCAGACCATTGGGAAAGAGCGTGTTGAAATTAATGGTATTTGCATAGGTATAAACCGCACCGCCAAAACTAGCAGCGTTATTGCCCTGATAGTTATTGGTCATGAACGTTTTAGAGGCGATAGCGTTGCTTACTGTGGCTTGAGATGAAAACGTGCCGGGGTTCACTAAAGGAAGCTGAGTGATGGTTTTAGTTTGATCGCCCGGAGGAATCGATGGAACAAACGCGAATTTGCCCCAGTCAATGTTAAGAACCTGGTTTCCCTGTCCTTCAAAAACAAAAACAAGTTCCTTAATTTTTGTTATATCAATGCCATTGATCTGATTGACGTCGATTTGATACTTTTGTCCGAATGAAGCGACATTCAGTAAATCCACGCTCCAAACTTTGCCATTAACATCTTTCAGTTCAAACCCAATGGTGTTCGTACCCGTCGCATCAACTTGAAATGTAATTTTTCCGCCCGGAAACTGCGAATTGAGATTGACCAATTCAGCGGCTGGCGTATTTGGATTATCTACACTGAAAACAACACCGCCAAAAGAGGTAGGACTTTGGCCCGTATAAGTCGCGCGCAAAAAGCTGCTCGAGAAAGTTTCGATCGCAACTGAGGCCGTCGGCGCATTCGCAGGACCTGAGGCAAAAGCGCTAGGGGCCATATACTGAAGAAAGGTAACCGCTCCCGTTGCGCCGGGCGCAAGATATGGAAAGCCGGAAAGCTTAATTTTTAAAACGCCGGTCTCATCAGCATCATTGGTAATTCCATAAGTGCCGTTTTCCGAAAAAACAAAATTGAGTGCGATGACTTCGGACATTTTAAAGTTGGCCGGAATGCTGGGATGGTTCAGCGGGATATTAAATGTTTGGTAACTGGTGGTGTAATTTTGAATTAAGAATTGAACTTTCACGTTCGCGGAATCAACCAACTCGATCAGCAGCGGAACGTTGTTCGAACTGCCGGTTAGAGCATCGATGGCAATTTCAATCGGAAAGCTTCCATTATATTGCGTAAAGTCGACTGTTTGATCCCACTGAAGATTCATCGCAGCCCAAGAATTGGGCGAGTCGACATCGTAATTCCAATGAACTTCCTCAAATGATTTGGGCGAAATTGTATTATTCTGGAGATTAGGAAACGCTTCAAAAATGCGGACTTGCGGAAGCGCCGGAAGTTCAGCGCCGCTCGTTGATGCAAAAAGAAGGGGTTCAATGACAATCGGGCCAACCGTAATGGCTTGCTTCTGCTCTTCCCGGAACCGGTCGATCGCGGCAATATATTGATTTAGAAGATTTCGAACTTCCGCTTGTTTAACTTCATTATTCTTATTACTTGCTTTTACCTTTTCGAGAAATTCTTGATACGTCAAAACATTTAGAATTTGTCCGTTTTCATGCTCCCAAACAACTTCTTGTCCGGCATCGTCAACACCGATGACATATTCTAAGCGGCCTGTATTTTCCTGCAGGTCGGTTTCGCTGGGTCCGCCTTCGCCTTCTTTATGGAAGTGCGCGGAAAGCTTAACAATTGAACTTCCAACTAAATCTTTAACCGGAGCCAAGCTCCGAAGAAATTCTGTGTTGCCGGTTGAAAAAACAACAACCTCATCACCTGCAATTAAAACACCGACTTCATCTTGGTATTGCCGAAGCGTTCTTAAATCGTCCAGATTTAAATCTTTCGCCAAATAAGCGACCGGCATATCCGGCTGAAGTTCGTGAATGCCATCAGCTGCCTGTTCATAAATTTCAGTAACATTATTGTTTTCCGGATTTTGATCTAGCGCTTGATCCTCAGAAATAGAAAGAGAAGATGTGTGCAATAAAAAGTCGATTGAGGAATCAACGGCGGCCTGCTGATCAACAGAAGCTTCAGGAACAGAATTATCCGTTACCGGTTGAGATGGAATTTGACTTTGAAGAGCTGGCTGCTCAGGAACTGGATTAGCAGCTAGAGCTGGAGTGCTCGAGGAAAGTTGAAACGCAATCTGTAAAAAAACTACAAGCCAAGTAAGTGTTTTATAGCCGTATCGATTTCCGACCACTAAATATCACCACCTTTGAGGGACTTTCTTAGTATATTTATAAAGTCTAAATATTACAGCGACTCTTGAATATACTTTCTAAAGCGTGTATGCAAAGTATACCGTCCGATAAGGAGTTTGTCAACCTGATAAGCAAAATCTCCCCTAGTTATGGGTGGGTAAGTACTTAGAAAGGTACCGCCCAGTGTAGGAAACCGTCTTTTTAACCAGTTCTTCCGGGGAGCCTGTAGCGATTAATTCGCCCCCATGGCGGCCTCCTTCCGGCCCCAAATCAATAATGTAATCCGCCATTTTGATTAAATCTAAATTGTGTTCTACGACAATCACTGTATTTCCGGCATCGCGTAACCGGAACAACGCTTTCAGAAGATTTTCGATGTCCGCAAAATGAAGTCCAGTTGTCGGCTCATCTAAAATGTAGAGTGTTTTGCCGGTGCCTTTTTTGCTTAACTCGCTTGCGAGTTTAATTCTTTGCGCTTCTCCGCCTGAAAGTGTCGTTGAAGGCTGGCCCAATTTGACATAACCTAATCCAATTTCTTTTAATAGCAGCAGCCGCTCATGAACCTGCGGAATAACCGAAAAAAAACCAATCGCGTCATTGACCGATAAATCCAAAACATCCGCAATATTTTTTCCGCGGTAATTAACATTTAAGGTTGCATCATTATATCGCAATCCTCTGCAGGTTTCGCAAAGAACGTAAACATCGGGAAGAAAACTCATTTCCAATCTTTGATATCCCTCGCCACGGCAAGTCTCGCACCTTCCGCCTTTTAAATTAAAGCTAAACCGCGAAGGATCGAAATTTCTCAGTTTTGCTTCCGGCGTTTGAGCAAAAAGTTTGCGAATGCTGGTAAACAAATCCGTATAGGTTGCCGGATTGGACCGAGGCGTTCTTCCGATCGGGGCCTGATCAATTTCAATAATCTTATCAATTGCTTTCAAGTTTGAAATTCCCTTGAATTTCCCGACATAATAATCAGTCTTCCAAACATGATTATGCACAGCCTTAAACAAAAGATCGTGCACGAGCGTGCTTTTCCCGGATCCTGAGACGCCCGTAACGCAAATGAAACAGCCAAGCGGAAAATCAATATCGATATTTTTTAAATTGTGCTCTTGGCAACCTCTCAACGTAATTTTATCTGCACTTCGATAATCGTGACGCTTTTGGGGTAGTTGGATTTGCAATTCCTTCGATAAATATTTTGCAGTGAGCGAGCGGCCATTGCGCTTTAGATCTGAGATCGGCCCAAGACCCGTTATTTCTCCGCCTTCCCGTCCCGCCCCGGGCCCTAAATCGACAACAATGTCCGCGTGTCTCATGGTCTCTTCGTCATGCTCAACGACAATTACCGTATTTTTCAAATCTCTTAAATGAGTCAGTGTGTTCAATAATTTTTCATTGTCCCGTGGATGAAGCCCGATACTGGGTTCGTCCAAAACATACAAAACGCCCGTCAATCCAACGCCAATCTGGGCGGCAAGACGAATGCGCTGCAGTTCACCGCCGGCCAATGTCGTGACCGTGCGGTCCAGTGTCAAATAATCCAAACCAACATTTTTTAAGAATTCAAGCCGCTGCTTAATTTCTTTCAAGATAGGCTGCGCAATCTTAAGCGCGGAACCTTCGAACTTAAGCGTTTGAAAAAAGCCAAAAACTTCATCAATGCAAAGCGCACAAATTTCGACAATGTTTTTACCGTTAATTTTAACGCCCAGCGCTTCCCGTTTGAGCCGGGCCCCTTTGCATTCAGGGCAAATATCTTCCCGGATAAATTTTCTGACTTTGCGTTTAATTTCTTCCGAGGAAGTCGAATAAAATAGGTCTTCTAATTCTTCAATCAGGCCCGTGATTTCATCAGTTCCCCAAAATAAGGCGTCTTTGGCTTCCTGCGGAAGGTCTTGAAACGGTGTGGATAAATTAAAATCAAAATGTTCTCGGAGCTCATAAATTAAATCCTCGATGACGTATTGATTGAACGAGAAGTAAATTTCCTCGTTAATGGCACCTTTCAGAAGCGGTTTTTCAGGATTGTGAATGATTTTACTCACCGTTACCTGAGAAAGCTTGCCAATTCCCCTGCACTTTCCGCATGCACCGTAAGGACTGTTAAAAGAAAACATATTAGGCTCAAAATCCTTAAAATTAATTCCGCATTTGGGGCAAGTCATTTTTTGGGAAAAGAAAAATTCCTTTTTCTTTTCTTTCCCGTCAGAGGAAACAATATCGATAATGCAGGTGCCATCGGCGAGCTCGAGAGCGGTTTTCACAGATCGGTTAATCCGGTCGGCATTTTTAGGAACCCGTTCAACGGTATCGATAAAGACCTCGATATCATGCCGTTTTGATTTAGCAATCTTGATCGGTTTCCCTAAATCGTGCAGCTTGTTGTCGATTCGAATATAAGAAAAACCCTTGGCGCGGACATCTTGGAATAATTTTTTATATTCCCCTTTCCGGCCGCGGACCAGAGGCGCAAAAATCCCGATTTGGGCGCCTTGGGGAATTAAATTAATTTGCGCATTAATTTCATTGAAACTTTGCCGTTGGGCTCGACCGCCGCAGTCCGGACAAAACACTTCCCCCAGTTTGGCGTATAGAAGTCTTAAATAATCATAAATTTCAGTGACGGTGGCAACTGTCGACCGAGGATTATGAGGAACTGTTTTTTGTTCGATTGCAATGCTGGGCGAAAGACCGGAAATATAATCAACATCCGGTTTTTTGAGACGTTCTAAAAATTGGCGGGCATAAGAGGACAGGCTTTCAAGATAGCGTCTCTGGCCCTCTGCGTACAAGGTATCGAAAGCCAAGGAACTTTTGCCGGAGCCGGAAAGCCCCGTAATGACGATCAATTTATTTCGCGGAATTTCTAGGCTAATATTTTTGAGGTTATGCTCCCGCGCACCTCGAATTACAATTTTGGTTTCCATAAGCCATGCACACTAAGTCCCGATTTTGATCGAACTGAAAATTTTCTCCAGCGCAGCAATCGCAGACCCGATCGCCAAGGCGCTTGTTTTCGGATTTTCTTTGGATGGTAAATTAATCACCTGGGTTACCATTTGGCCATATCCGCTTTTGATTTCAATTTCATGACTGTTATATTCATAGGTAGGAGAAGTAAAAATCCGAACCCGGGTTTTCCGCGGACCAATACCTGCCAAGCTCAGCGTTGCCGCCACATTTACATTTTCCGGAAAATTTTGGATTGCCTTTTGGGCCGGACCTTGAAAGATGAGCGTCGGTTTTTTAATTTTATCTGCCCGAAATCCTTTCTTAATGAAGAAAGGGGCGCTTTTTAAGCTTTTCAGCGGCTTGCGGGTTGTAATTTGAACGCTCTTAATTCCACCGCTTTGGGAAGCCAGCACGGCGTCGATTCCGGCAACGGCACCGGAGGGAATGTAAAGACATCCCCTTGTCTTGCGAAGTAACTCCGGTAATTTTGGAATGTTTAAAAGTCCGCCCACGCTGAGAATGAGGGCTTTCTTCCCCGCTGCCAAAACCAAAGGAACCAGCCGTTCAGAAGCTTTGACAGAAGCTGCTTCAATAATCAAGTCGCTCTTGCGAACCAGCTCCTCGAGAGAAACCACCTCGAGTTTGACGGATTTTAATTGTTTGCGAAGTTTTGAGATTTGTTCGGGATGGCGATCCGAAACGTACTTGAGGCGGGCTTTAGCTGGAAATTTATGAACAACAGCTTTAGCGAGAGCTGAACCGATCGTTCCACATCCAAGAATTCCAATTTGCGTCATATCGACTTTTCATTTTTTTCTGAGCGGCTTATTTTGTTTGTCGACCAGGACTACTTTCGGTCTCAAACGTTTCGCGTCTTTTTCGGGCAAACTGCAAAAACTCATAATGAGAACTTTATCGCCGACCTTATTGTGAAGAGCCGCCGCCCCGTTGGCGCAAATGACGCCGGATCCCCATTTGCCCGTAATGGCGTAGGTTTCCAATCGCGAACCGTTCGTGATGTTAGCGAGCAATACTTTTTCATATTCGATAATGTCGGCCGCAACCATCAAACTCTCGTCAATGGTCACACTTCCCTCGTAGTCGACGTTGGCGTCGGTCACGGTGGCCCGGTGGATTTTAGATTTAAGCATTTGGCGAAGCATAGTTCTATGACTCCGAAGAAATTTCGTTACAGAACTTAATATTCTATCGTTTTAGGACCAGATTATCAATTAATCTTGTTTGGCCGACAAAACACGCCAGAGCAATTAAAATAGGCGGTTTCAACCGTTTCAGAGGAACCAATTTTTCCGCATCCACCAATTCAAAATAATCAAGGCGGTCAACATAAGGGGCCAGAAAAACTTCTGTGGTTTGCTTAATTTGTTTTGGGCTCTTTTTTCCTTCACGGACTAAGCGCTTGGCCAAATTCAAGGATTGAAAAAGGGCCTGGGCTCGAATTCTTTCGGTTTTGGATAAATAACGGTTCCGGGAACTCATCGTGAGGCCGTCTTTTTCCCGGACAATCGGACACCCTTGGATCCGTATCTTCAGGTTTTGTTTCCGGACCATATTCTCGATGACCTTCAGCTGCTGATAATCCTTCTCTCCGAAATAGGCGCGGTGCGGCCGGACAATTTCAAACAAACGGTTCACAACCGTTGCAACGCCGCGGAAATGACCGGGCCGTTTTGCGCCGCACAAGTAACGCGCCACAGGACCTGGATTGATGTAGTTTCGAAATCCTTTCGGATAAATAGAAGACCGATCCGGGGTGAATAAATAGTCTACGCGTTCCGTCGATAACAGCCGCTTGTCTCGCCTTAGATCTCTCGGATAGTTCTTAAAATCTTCTTTCGGACCGAACTGAGTCGGATTCACAAAAATACTGACCACGGTAACATCGTTTTCCCTTCGCGCGCGGCGAACGAGCGAAACATGGCCTTCATGAAGATAGCCCATGGTCGGGACAAAGCCGATGCGCTTGCCCCTCATTCTCAATTGTTGGAGAATTTGCTGCAGCTGATTCGAACTTTTTATGACTTTCATTGTTTGACCTGATCTAACAATTCACAAACGCTTTTCTTTAGAACGGGATGAACCCAATCAGACCTGAGGTCCCAGAGAGGCTTCAGCACAAACCATCTTTCCTGAAGACGCGGGTGCGGAACCGTTAAATTTGGCTCCTGAATAATTTCATCTCCATAAAACAACAAGTCCAGATCAAGCGTCCGGGGCGCGTTTTTTTCAGAACGAATACGACCCAAGTCCGATTCGAGCTTGGAGATTACGGATAATAGTTCTTTTGCGGACAAATCAGTTTCTAATTCCCAAACTGTATTTAAAAATAGCCCTTGCGCAGGTCCGCCCATAGGTTTGGTTTCATACAACGAGGCTGAGCGGAGAAAACGAATGTCGTTTACGGCTGAAATTTTTTCTTTGGCTTGCTGAATGGTTTGCTGGCGGTCGCCTAAATTAGAACCGACCCCAATGAAGGCGGTAACAGACATGGTATTAACGGCTGTGGAGGCGCTTGATCCGCTGAACCGCTTCTTCCAAGCGGGTTTCTTTCATCGTCAGCGACATCCGGAAATAACCTTCGCCGTTGGGCCCAAAACCATTGCCCGGCGTAACGACCAAATTAGCTTCCTTTAAAAACCGAGCGGCCAATTCTTGGGATGTACTTCCCGGCGGAACGGGCGCCCAAACATAAAAAGAGGCTTTGGGCTTTTGGATTTTCCAGCCCAATTCATTAAGGCCGTCGACCAGAATATTCCGGCGATGTTCGAAAATTTTACAGTTTTCTTTTACGGCTTGGGCACCGTCATTGAGCGCTTTGATTCCGGCCCATTGGATCGCTTGAAAAATTCCTGAATCTAAATTGGCCTTCACTTTGCCTAAAAGCTGAATCACCTTTGCATTTCCGCAGGCAAAGCCGATCCGCCAGCCGGTCATGTTGAATGTTTTTGAAAGTGAATGAAATTCAATGCCGATTTCTTTAGCCCCGTCAACTTGTAAAAAACTAGGCGCTTGATAGCCGTCATAAGCAATTTCCGTATAAGCGGCATCGTGGCAAATAATGATTCCGTGCTCTTTGGCAAATGCCGCAGCTTCTTCAAAAAATTTCTTTTCTACACAGGCGGCTGTTGGATTATTGGGGTAATTCAAAAACATAAGTTTGGTTTTTTGAAGGACGTCTTCCGGAATTGATCCAAAATCAGGCAGATACTGATTCTCTTCCAGCAAAGGCATTAAAACCGGTTCCCCTCCGGCAAACCAAGTTCCTGATTTGTAAACGGGATAACCCGGGTCCGGCACCAAAACAACGTCTCCCGGATTGATCAGCGCCAGCGGAATGTGGCCAATTCCTTCTTTGGAGCCGATCAGCGGCAGGACTTCAAGATCCGGGTCTAAGCTCACCTGAAAACGTTTTTTATACCAAGCAGCAATCGCGCGTCTTAATTCCGGCATTCCCTGATCAAGGGCATAACGGTGATTCGCCGGATTTTTAGCAGCTTCATTGAGCGCATCAATAATGAAGGCGGGCGTAGGCAGATCCGGGTCTCCCACCCCAAGATCGATCACGTCTTTACCTTGAGCGATCAACTCTCTTTTGGTGCGGTCGATTTCGGCAAATAAATAAGGCGGCAGCTTCTTGAGGCGATCCGGTGTTTCAATGTCTTTTAAAATTTTTTTCATCTCAGTATTTTATGGGTTATGAGGAATAGGGTACGGCAGCTCGCGGGTGCGATCAAACGATCGTGATTTGACGAGCATTCGGACCGTCAGCTTCAATTTTGACGTCCATATCCTGTTTCAAATCTTGGACGGTCATGAGCTGGAATACTTTTTCTTCCGGCTTGAACACAACTTCATTGTCATCCCCTTCTAGCTTTACTTTGATTCCTTCCTTTGTCTGCTTCGTTGAAAGCACGCGCTTGGGTGTGGCATTAGCAGCGGAAGTATCTTCGGTAGCACTAGAAATTGGATTCGGATTGAGTTGCTGGAATGCGGCATCCTGAGGAAGTTCCGGTATTTCCGGTTCCGCCGGCCCGCCTTCTTTCTGAGCGGCTGGAGGACGTGCTTCGCCTAAACCGCCCGGGACTTGCGGTACTTTGGGAATATTTGGAACATCCGGAACTTTCGGAACGTTCGGAATATTTGGAATGCTGGGAATCGCCGGAACATTCGGTAGTCCCAAAGTTTTCGCACCGGCGGGAGAAAGATTGCCGAAAGGAGCATCCATACCTTTAACTCCCTTAATTCCGGCCAGACCCGGTGTTCCTTGAATTTTTCCGGGAATCAAAATCGTTTGGCCTTTTTTAACCTGAGTTGCACTCACGGATTCTTGAACAAGGCTTTGACTGTCCACAAAAAAAGTCGAGGTGCCTTCTTCGGTGGTTAAATCCAGTTGAATCCGGCCGTCTTCGAGCACGGAGACTTTCTCAATTCTTCCGGAGACCACTTCAGCGTAAGCAATTTGATAAAAAGAAAGGCAAAAAAACAGTAGGAACGCAATCGTTTTTCTCATGTGTGTAATCCTTTAAAGGTGAGGGGATATTGTAACACAAAGGTAAAAAAAATAAACCCCCCAGAACTTACACCCGGAAGGTAAAAGAAGGGTCTAACGAATGCAGCTGATAGGCTTTATCGAGGAGCTCTTCTTTAATCCAAGGCAGGCCGGTTTTGAGGTATAAGGAGTAGATATCTAAGAACTCGTTTTGTGTTTTCTTGAGATGGTCTTCTAAATCGTTGTCGTCTTGCAAACACAAGACAAGAATATTGGACTTCATAACAACCTCACTGCGGTTAAAATGCTTGCTCGAACCTGCGCCGTAAATCAAAATCCGGAACTCTTCGCATCACCGAATTTAAGCGGGTCAAAAGCCGCTTCCGAAGAGATAAATCATGCGTTTCTTCCCAAGCCGAATAGAGCTTGAGAAAGCGGGCTTCAACATCTTGTTTTCGCATCGCTCGACTGCTACGTCTTGTTTTCGAAAATCTCGATATCATCCTAGTCTCCTTCGCTCGTATCAAGCCGCTTCTTTAGAACCTGAATTTAATCGGAACACAAAATTCGGATCAATCGACTGAAGCTTCTGCGCATAATTCATTAAGCTCGATTTCGACTTTGCATCTTTACCTTTGATCCATTCCACATAACTGTCTAAAAATTGATCGATTGCTTCATTGAGTTTTGATTCCCGCTCAAAACGTTTCAGATCCTGGCAAAATTTTTGAAACGGCTCGTCATGAAAATGGTTCGAAAAATTGAAGAATTCCTTACGCGCATAGCGCAGAATCGTTTGGTAGCGGTCAAAGCCATCTGCCAATTTCTCTAACACGGAACCGACCGCCGTAACGCGCCGGTAGATCTTGCGGTTATAGGTAGCCGCCTGTTTATAGAAGTTACGCGCCATACTGCAGAACTGCTGTTCTGTCTTTCCATATAGTTGATGGCTGTTTTCAAAATTTTGGAACAATCCCAGGTGAATCATGAGATGGTCAGCGTTAACCTTATAGATGAAGTAGCGGACAATCCGGTCTTCATTGCGCTCAATGAGATCTGTGATTTCACTGACGTTTTTGGCTAGGTATCGGCGAACTGCGTTCTGGTAATCCGGCAGCGAAGCAGCAAAAAGGAGATGAGCTAGGTAAATGTTGACGTCTTCGTCAAAGCGCTGGTCATTAGATGGAAGTTGGCAGGCAGTGCGAGATTTTAGGAGCATGCTCAGCAAGTACGAGATGCAGGAATCCCGCTCCTGTTTGGGAATATCAAAGTAGAATGTTTCCCTGTCTTGCATCGACCACCTCTAGTTTAAACTTTATAAATGTCTTGAATTTAGAGTCTAAAAAAAAGGACCAGCTAAAATCTGCTTAAAAGGTACCATGCAGATTTCCAAATGTCAAAAAAGGGGAGTTTTTAAAACTCTATTTAACTTCTTTAATATCAAGAAGTTACGATCTCTGAAGGAGAGGTTTTATCTCAGCTAGGAATTTAGGGGTTTTTAAGGGGTATTCAAGGCGGTATTGGAGGAACTTATGGTGGATATAACCCAATTCCTTCAGGGTTTGGGGGGTCAAATTAAGCTTCACCGCCTGCTGAATATCGGTCTTAAGCAGGTACAGAAGGCTTTGAATGGTCCCATGGGAAATCCGAATTGTCGCCGTTTCTCCCCAGTCGCAGGAGGGGCAAATAATACCGCCTTGGGGAGGGCTGAAATAGCACTGATCGAAAGATTGTTTTCGGCACAAAACGCAATGGTCCAGAATCGGTAACAGACCGATCGTTTGGAATAACTTGACCTCAAAGGTTCTGAAAATAATAGAGGGCGGATATTCGGCCAATAGCCGAAAGGAATTTCGCAACAAATCATAAACATCTGGATAGGGATCGTAGAGATCAAAAAATGCGTCAATCAATTCCGTTAAATAGCTCGCATAGCCAAAAAAAGACAGTTTCTCGCGCAAATAGGAATTTGTTTCCAATACCGCTGTTTCCGACACCAAATGCGTATCGGACCTGAGCTTTTCATAATAAACCACCGATAAATGAGTGAATGGCTCAAAGCGAGAACTGAGCGGGTTTTTCTCCCGCCGCACACCCTTAATCAATCCGCGAAGCTTCCCTTGTTCGCGGCTGAAAAAAGTAGCGATGATGGAACTTTCCCGTATGGACATGCGTTTTAATACGATTGCGTCTACTTTTTTAATGGCCATATTTCAAGATCCGTTTTATATGCGTTTGCGCTTTGTCTAATATCTTATCTTCTTCTTTCCTCATCCGCGCCTTTTCTTTTTTGGATTTATCTTTAAATCCGGCCAAATGAAGAATTCCGTGGCAAATATAGCGGGCAAGTTCGCTTCGAAATTCGGACCCATAAAGCGGAGCCTGAACTTTGGCTCTTTTCGGAGAAACAATGACTTCGCCGAGGAATCTGATTTTTGGGGATGGTCCGGCTTCAGAAAATGGAAACGCCAAGACGTCCGTATTCCAATTATGGTTTAGGAAGCGCTTGTTGATCCGTTTCATTTTTGAATCTGAAGTAAAGATCAGGTTCAAGAGAGTTTGATTGTATTTCAGATGGCTTAGCGCAAGGAGAACAATTTGACGGGCGGGTTTAATTTGAACTTGAAATGCCGGGTCATCGTTGATCACGACGACTTGATTTCGGCTTTGTTTTATTTTTTTGGCGATTCTTACCACCTATTTTTTCTGTTCGTACTGCTCGTACGCTTTAATGACGTCTTGAACGAGCTTATGCCGGACAACGTCTTTTTCATCGAGGTAACAAAATTTGATTCCTTGGATATTTTTAAGAATTGTTTGTATTTCCACAAGACCGGACCGTTTCCCGCTGGGAAGATCAGTTTGGGTAACGTCTCCGGTAACGACCGCGCGCGATGAAAAGCCGAGCCGGGTCAGAAACATTTTCATCTGTTCATGAGTGCAATTCTGGCCTTCGTCTAGAATAATGAAGCTGTCATTTAAGGTCCGGCCCCTCATGTAGGCCAGCGGAGCTACTTCAATTAATCCACGCTGCAGATACCGGCTGGCTTCTTCAAAATCCATCATGTCATAAAGCGCATCATAAAGCGGCCTCAGGTAAGGATTAATTTTTGCCAGTAAATCTCCGGGTAAAAAACCCAAACTTTCGCCGGCTTCAACAGCAGGCCTCGTCAGGATAATCCGGCTTACTTTTTTCCGTTTGAGCTGATCAATCGCCGTCGCCATCGCGAGGTAGGTTTTGCCCGTTCCCGCAGGACCGATCGCAATCATAATGTCATATTTGGACATGGCCTTCAGATAAAGGTCTTGATTGTTGCTCTTGCCCTTAATGATTTTTCCCTTATGAAAGAATGAGACGTCCGTACGCTCCGTTTCCCCGTTGTCTTTTCGTTCTTTGACTTTGATTTCGGTCGGTTGGCCTTTTTCGCGGATGCGGTCGAGTTCTCCCATGAAAAATTCTACGGCGGGTTTCACATTGTCTTTGGAGCCGGAAATAACCAATCGGTGATTCCTGGCGGAAATGCGGACTTTGAATTTTTCTTCGGCAAAACGCAGGCGTTCGTCGAGACTTCCGTAAAGACTAATTGCTTCTTCGTTTGAGGTAAGCTTAATAATTTTTTCCAAGGGTCATCCTTTATTCACAATATTTAGATAAAGTTCTTTTAACTGCTTCGGATAAACTTTTGAAGGCGCATCCGTTAGCGGACAAGTTCCTCTTTGAGTTTTCGGAAATGCGATGACTTCACGGATGGAGTCTTGGCCGGCCAAAAGAGCGCACAACCGGTCCAAGCCAATGGCAATTCCGCCATGCGGCGGAGCGCCAAACCGGAGTGCTTTTAACAGAAAACCGAATTTTTCCTGTGCCTCTGAATCGGTTATTCCCAGAATCGAGAACACCTTCTTCTGCACGGTCTCTTGGTGGATACGAATACTTCCGCCGCCAACTTCCGTACCATTTAAGATAATATCATATGCTCTGGCTTTCACCTTCAGCGGCTCTTTCTCGAGATAGGCCAAATCCGCATCCTGCGGCGCCGTAAAAGGATGATGAACCGCATCCACATGCTTCTCTTCTTCGTTCCACGTAAATAAAGGAAAGTCGATCACCCAAGATAAATTAAATTCTTGAGACTTGGCCGTCAGGCCAAGTGTACTTGCGAGTTTCGTTCTTAACGCTCCGAGTGCCGTACAGGCCGCAGCCCATTGATCGGCAATCAAAAATAAAGTATCACCTGTCTTCGCTTGGAATTGATCTCTTAATTTTTTTTGCTGATCTTCGTTTAAAAATTTGGCTACCGGGGATTCTAAAGAAGAATCTAAAACTTTAAACCAAACCAATCCTTTTGCGCCGAAACCTTGGACGTAGGACGTCAATTCATCGAAATCGCCGCGCGAAAAATTCTTCTCGGAAACTTTGATGCCTTTAATGACTCCGTTTTGCTTGATCACTTCTTGAAAAATTTTAAACTGAGAACCGTCTAAAAGTTTCGTCACATCCATAAATTCCAACCTATATCTTAAATCGGGTTTATCGGAACCAAACCGGTTCATCGCATCTTGATAGGTCATCCGCGGAAACGGAGTTTTTACATCAACGTTCCGGATGGCTTTAATGATCCGGGAAAGCAAACCTTCGATTGTGGCCATAATGTCTTCTTCGGTCACAAAAGACATTTCCACATCGATTTGAGTATGCTCCGGCTGGCGGTCAGCCCGTAAATCTTCATCGCGCAAACAACGCGCAAATTGAACGTATCGGTCAAATCCGGAAACCATTAAAATTTGTTTGAATAACTGCGGCGATTGGGGCAAAGCATAAAAACTTCCCGGCTCAAGCCGCGAAGGGACTAAAAAATCACGGGCGCCTTCCGGCGTGCTTCTGGTCAGCATCGGCGTTTCGACTTCAATGAAACCTTTTTCGTCAAAATAATCCCGCGCAACTTTGGTCACGCGGTGGCGGTCTTTCATCCGGTTAAACATCGAAGGACGCCTCAAATCCAAATACCGGTATTTCAAGCGATGTTCTTCTGAAACCTGAAGATCATCTAAAATTTCAAAAGGCGGCGTATCAGATGGATTTAAAATTTGGAGTTCATCAACTTTGATTTCAATTTGACCGGTTGCAATTTTCGTGTTTTCAGTGCCTTTTGGCCGTTTTTGAACGGACCCTTTCACCTGCACGACAAATTCTGATCTTAATTTTTCAGCGCTCGCATGTATATTTTTATCCGTGTCCGGATTAAACACCAATTGGGTTTTCCCCCAGCGGTCTCTTAAATCAATAAAAATGAGATTCCCATGATCGCGGCGGGTATCCACCCATCCGCATAAAGTAATTTTCTGGTCTAAATTTTTTTGGTTTAGTTCACCGCACGTATGAGTTCTTAACATAATTAAATTCCGCTTAATTCTTTCGCTAAAATTTCAGGTTTGAATTTTTTTTGTGTTCCGGTATCCATTCGTTTCAAGCTGACTTCGCCGTTTTTCCATTCCTCTTCGCCGATAATGAGAACGTATCCCGCTTTCATTTTATTCGCACGGCTCAAATGACTGGAAACAGAACCTTGTAGAGATGAAAAATGTGCACGTTTTTTGGCTTCGACCAAAGCGCGGGCAATCGTCCGGTAAAAAGAACATGTTTCTTCGCCGTGAACAAGAGCCGCAATGTAAACCGTATCTTTAGACACGGTTTCAGACAAATCAATTTTTTGCGCTTCTAAAACTGTCATCAACCGTTCAATACCGATTGAAAAACCGCTGGCTCCTTTTTCGGGCCCGCCTAAATCATGAATTAAAGAGTCGTAGCGCCCGCCTGCCAAAAGTGCGTCTTGACTTCCCAATCCTTCGGCGGTTACTTCAAATACAATACCCGTGTAATAATCCAAACCCCGGACCAATTTGGATTCTATGACAAAAGGAACTTTGCTTTCTTTCAGCATGGCCGTAATTTTTTCGAAATTTTCTTTGGACGCACCTGAAAGATTCGCTTTCGGGGCTTTTTCAATCAGAGGCTGGCAAGATTCCACTTTGCAATCGAAAATCCGGAGTACGTTATGAGCCAAACGGTATTTGCAATCAGCACAAAGTTTCGTTTCAACCGACTTAAAATATTGGGTCAATTCTTTGCTGTAACGATCCTTGTCTTCCGGAGTTCCTAAATGGTTGAGTTTAAATTTGTAATTTTTGATTCCGAGCCAAGCAAAAAAATTGTGAATCAGAATCATTAATTCGCCGTCGTTGACGGCTGAATGCGTGTTTAAAGTCTCCACCCCAATTTGGTGGAATTGGCGTTTTCTTCCTGCTTGCGGACGTTCCGCGCGAAACATTGAACCGAAGTAATAGAGAAACAGCGGTTGATTTTCTTTAATCAGATTATGTTCAAGGACGGATCTAACAACGCAAGCCGTCATCTCCGGACGAAGCGTTAAACTTCGGCCGCCGCGGTCTTCGAAGGTATACATTTCTTTGTGAACAATATCGCTCGCTTCACCGATGGAACGCTGAAAGAGCTCGGTAGATTCAAGAATGGGGGTTCTAATTTCACGAAAACCGTGGGCTTCCAAAAAAATCCGGGTCTTTTCTTCCAAGGCTTGCCACTTTTCAATTTCAGGCGAAAAGATGTCGTCCATTCCCTTGACGCTTTGAAATTTCATAACGTGGAACTCCGCGTTTGCCTCATCAGCGATTTCTTGGACTGTGTGTCCATCCGGGAAGGTCTGCTAGTTTGGGCAAATAAAGTGGAATTAAAGAAAAGCAATTAAATTAGATTTAATAAACTTTACGTTTACGGGCAGCGCGGGCCTTGCGTCTGCGTTTTTCACTGGGTTTTTCGTAATGTTTCCTGGATTTTAAGATTTTAAGGATTCCTTCGCGCTCAATTTTCTTCTTTAGGCGCTTTAAGGCCTTATCCAGCGGCTCATTTTCCCCAACTTGTACTTTTGGCACTCGAGTAACCTTTCCTGTTGATTGATTGCGGAGTATTATACGCCACTGGCCTGCCTTGTCAAGGCGGTGCTTTATGTAACCTTTTCTGATTCAATGGGATAGATGGTCGTCTTTAAGTTGACATTAAGACCCTGTTTCTTTATAGTAACCAAGATGTTTGATTACGGAATTGAATTTGATTATTGGCAGCGAAGTCTGATTCGCCTTCTTTACCCCGCAAATTGCGTTCTCTGTAAAACCCCACTCTTGGTCGCGGAGATGCATGTCTGCCGGCTTTGCAGTAAAAAAATTCAGCCCTTAGCTCAACCCCTTTGCCTCAAGTGCGCACGTCCGATTCCCCCTTTTGACGGACATGCCTCTTGCGCGTCCTGCCGCTCAGAACGACCTTACTACGACCGCGGTTTTGCGCTCGTCGAGTATGACGAACCGGCAAAATCAATCTTTCATCAGATCAAATTTGAACGAAAACCATGGCTGTTTGAAATTTATACCCATTTGCTCACGCAGTCGTTTTCATCATTTTTTAATGACTACGAACTGATTATTCCGGTGCCTTTGGACCGCGCCAGAGAGCGAAAACGCGGTTTTAATCAGGCCTTGATGATTGCCAAGATGATCAAACGCATTCATTCCTCTGAGCTTGCCATTGAAAAAATAGTCAAAAAAACAAAACATACGGCCCCGCAAAGCCAGCTGAAACGAGAACACCGTCTCAATAATTTGACCGGTGCCTTTAAATTGGCGCAACCGAAAGCAGTGGCCGGGAAAAATATATTGTTGATTGATGACATTTTTACAACCGGCAGCACCATCAACGAATGTGCGCGCATCTTAAAAGAAAACGGCGCCGGCCGCGTTGACTTTTTTACCCTCGCCCGATCGAATTCCTGATGAAGATCCTTGACCGCTACCTGATGAAACAACTTTTGTTCCCGATATTCATCTGCGCCTTTACGCTTATTTTTCTGGTCTTCATGGCAGACATTTTTGATTACCTGGATGAAATGGTGAAGTACAAAACAGGAATTTGGTATATTTTAAAATATTATTTGATTCTGACGCCGCAAACGTTTGTCGATATTATTCCCTGGGCCAGCTTGCTCGGAACGATTTATGTGTTGACCACGTTTAATTACCGGAATGAACTTACGGCGATGAAAGTTGCGGGACTTGAAATCACCTCGATCATCCGTCCCATTATTTTTGTCGGCTTCTTTATCGGAATACTTTGTTTCTTAATCAGCGATCAAATTGTGCCGAAAACTTCCGTTAGAGCGGAGCAAATTTTAAAAGAACGGATCGAAAAAAAGAAAACCAAGGAAAAGCGGGAAGTGTTTGAAAACGTGACCTATTACGGCGGCAATGACCGGCTTTATTACGCCCGGAAGTTTTATTCCAAAGAAGGACGGATGGAAGACTTCATTATTTTGTGGCTGGACGCAAAGAAAAACGTGAAAAAGAAGACGGTCGCACGGGAAGCTAAATGGACGGGTTCGGAATGGGTGCTTGCGCATGCAACCGATTATTCGATGCAGCAAAAGGGAGAAATGTTGGGAGATCCCGTCTTTCAAGAAACAGCCGTGTACCCCGAATTTGATGAAACTCCGGATGAATTTTCCAATGCGGTCAATGAAAATCTGGCCATCAGTTACCGGGACCTTAAGGATTACATTCAAAAATTGAGAGAGAATGGGATCAAAGTCAGCAACGAGCTGGTCACGCTCCACCAAAAACTTTCAATTCCCTGGCAAAGCATGGTGGTTATGTTTTTAACTGTTCCCTTCTTAGCCAAAACCACGACTCGCCGCCTAATCGCTTTTAACATCTTAATTTGTATCGCATTCGTCTTTCTGTACCACGTCACGGGCGCGGTCATGTTTGCGATGGGAAAAGCCGGAAAGATTTTTCCCATTTTAAGCGCTTGGACACCAAATTTTATTTTCGGGTTTACAACTTTTTTATTTTTAGAGAGGGCTAATCAATGAGATATTTAATTTGTGCTATTTTAATTTCATTCTTAACGGTCGGCTGTGCAACGAGAAAGGAAATTGCAATGAACGAGGGAAATGCGAAAGACGTAATCCATGTAAAAATTGAAACGACTGCCGGAGATATCGAAGCGGATCTATTTCAAAAAGAAGCGCCGAAAACCGTAACGAATTTTGTAACACTTGCGAAAAAAGGCTTCTATGACGGCATCATTTTTCACCGGGTCATTCCCGGATTTATGATTCAAACCGGCGATCCGACAGGAACCGGAATGGGCGGGCCTGGTTATAAGTTTGCGGATGAATTCTCACCTAAGCTGAAACATGACACGCCTGGAATTCTTTCCATGGCCAATAGCGGACCGAACACGAACGGCAGCCAATTTTTCATCACCGATGCACCGACGCCTTGGCTGGATCAAAAACATGCCATATTCGGAAAAGTCACAAAGGGAATGGACATCGTCCATCAAATCGCAAATACAAAACGGGATTCCGGCGACAAGCCTCTGAGCAAAATTGAAATGAAGAAGGTTTCTGTCCTGAACTAATCAGACAAAAAAGACTGCGAAAGAGTTTTGACAAAGCGGTCTTTTAAAGAATTGTCCCGGTTCATTTTTCTCAAGATATAAATCAAAACCGGCATTAAGAATTGAAACGTTCCCACAATCCGGAAAATTAAATCCGTTCGTGCGCTAATTTGGACTGACCTTTGGTTGGCAGGCCTGCGCTCTTGCTCATACTGCTTTAACACCCCAAGCGAAACTCGACCTTTCTTTAAATCCGCCTCAATGATCCGAGCTAAACTGACGGCATCCGCTACCGACATATTCGCCCCTTGACCGCCTGCCGGAGTCACCGGATGGGCCGCATCTCCGATTAGGACAGCGCCGTCGGCGACATAGGTTTTTGAATGGCCGTACGGCCTGTGAAATACATGAAAGTTATCGGGGAAACGGAAGTGTTTCTCAATGCCAAAACAAAGCGGGGACAATTCAGTTAACGCTTGGTAAAACTGCTCGGGCGACTCATTGAGAAAGCGTTGATGGATTTTTGGAGCCATAAGAAAAACAAAAGCGCTTTTTCCGTCGAGCTGAGGCAAGAAAATTCCTCCAAAAATCCCGCTTTTAATTTTTTTCGGACTGATCCAAACTTGCCCTCGATCAGCCGGTTGACCGGGCAGTAAATTGCCGGCGGCCGCCAAAAAAATAAGGGGAAACTCGCGCAATTTCAAATGAATTCCCAAACTGCTTCTAACTTTAGAATGGCCGCCGTCATCGCCTACCACCAAGCGGGAACGAAACTCCATTTTTTCTCCCACTGCTAACGCGCGCACCCCGACAATTCGTCCGCCTTCCCGAATCAAATCCGTAACTTCAACACCTCGTTTAACGGTGATGTGGGAGGATTTTTCGGCTAACTCGAGAATGATTTTGCGCGTTACGTTCGGATTAGTAGAATAGGGCTGGAAATTATTTCGCAGTAAATCCGGTTCATGAATATCTAAAATCAAATTTTTTGTTCCCGACTGCCAGGCTTGAACGCCTTTGAGCGGGACTGCTGATTCCTTAATGAATCGTTCACCGACTCCCAGCCTGTGAAAAATATTCACCGTAGAACTGGCTAACACTTCAGGACGCCCCGCAGCCGGTGGCGTTAATTCTTTTTCCAGAATTAAAACCTGTATTCCCTTCTGTGCCAAAGCGAGACCTAAGACCGCTCCGCCGATTCCGCCGCCGACAATAATGCAATCTGCTTGTTCCATCGTGAAAATAAAACGAGCGCCGTTTATTCGGCGCTCGGATGCTCAATTCTGATTTTTGATTGAAACGCTTGAATTATGTGCCTAATTCCCAAGAGGCCAAGTATTTCACTTGTTCAGCAGTCAGCTTATCAACCCGAATGCCCATCGCTTCTAATTTTAAAGCGGCCACTTCCTGATCCAATTCTGTCGGGATCGTATAAATTTTGGGTTTGAGCTTGGACTCATTCTTCACCAAAAATTCAGCGCCCAGTGCTTGATTGGCAAAGGACATGTCCATTACGGAAGCCGGATGACCTTCGGCTGAAGCTAAATTGACCAACCGTCCGCCCGCAATCAAATAAATTCTTCGGCCGTCGCTAAGCGTAAACTCCTCAATGAAGTCCCGTGTTTCGCGAACTTTTTTGGATAACTTTTTAAGCGCAGGAATATCAATTTCCACATCGAAATGGCCTGAGTTGGCGATAATTGCTCCGTCCTTCATCGCTGAGAAATGTTCTTTGCGAATGATTGAGCTATTGCCCGTAACCGTCACAAAGATATCACCAATGACGGCAGCTTCTTTAAGCGGCATGACTTCATAGCCATCCATCACGGCTTCCAATGCTTTGAGCGGATCAACTTCGGTCACGATCGTGCGTGCGCCCATTCCTCGGGCTCTTGAAGCCAGACCACGTCCGCACCAGCCGTATCCGCAGACGACAAAGACGGAACCGGCCATCAATACATTCGTAGCTCTGATCACACCATCAATGGTCGATTGGCCCGTGCCGTAGCGGTTATCAAAAAAATGTTTGGTTTTAGAATCATTAATCGCGATCACCGGAAATAAGAGAAGTCCGGCTTTTTCCAAACTTCTTAAACGTATAACGCCTGTCGTGGTTTCTTCGGTGCTGCCGAGCATATTGCCGGCAAGATTTTTCCGTTTGCTGTGAAGCTGTGAAACTAAATCAGCGCCGTCATCCATCGTAATCTGGGGCTTGTGATCGAGTGCCTGATTAATGTGTTTATAGTAGGTTTTATGGTCTTCGCCTTTGATCGCAAACGTCGGAATTCCATAATTTTTAGACAGTGATGCAGCAACATCATCTTGCGTGCTTAACGGATTGGACGCGCAAATCACAGCATCCGCACCGCCGGCTTTGAGTGTAATCATTAAATTTGCGGTTTCCGTCGTGACATGCAAACACGCTGCGATCCGGACACCTTTGAGCGGTTTTTCTTTCAAAAAACGTTCTTTGATTTGCCGAAGAACCGGCATGAAACGCTCGGCCCACTCAATCCGGTCTTTGCCTTTCGCTGCTAATTGAATATCTTTAATGTCGCTTTTGGCCATTTTAGATTCCGCTGTTACCGGCATGTTTATCTCGACTTCTGTAATGTTTTTTTAGTAGAGTTTTTTTTTGTGTTTCCCAAAACAGCGCCTCGAAGTTCTTCTGCTGCATCTGTTGCTTCCCATGAAAATTGTTTACGGCCAAAATGTCCATAAGCTGCCGTTTCCTGGTAAATAGGACGTCTTAAATCCAGCCGCTTAATAATCCCAAGCGGTGTAAAATCGAATGTTTTCCGCACACCTGCGCTGATTTTTTCATCGGCAACAACACCGGTTCCGAACGTATTCACCATTACGGAAACAGGTTCCGGAACGCCAATCGCGTAAGCGACCTGAATTTCGCAACGGGAAGCAAGTTTGCTCGCAACAATATTTTTCGCCACATAACGGGCAAAATAAGCCGCTGAACGGTCTACCTTGGACGGATCTTTTCCACTAAAGGCACCGCCGCCGTGCGTTCCCATTCCGCCGTACGTATCAACAATAATTTTGCGGCCGGTCAATCCGGTATCACCCAATGGTCCGCCAACTTCAAAACGACCGGTCGGATTCACAAAAATTTTGGTCGTTTTATCCATGAGTTTAGAAGGTATTACTTTTTCGATTAAAAGTGACTTCATATCACGTTCTATCGTTTCGAGTTTCACATCGCCATCATGTTGCGTGCTGATGACAACGGCCACAACGCGAATCGGTTTTCCCTCGTCATATTCAACCGTGACTTGAGATTTTGCGTCTGGTCTTAAATATTTCAATTTTCCGGTTTTTCTGATTTTCGCGAGCTCACGAACGAGCTGATGAGCCAGCATCAATGGAAGCGGCATTAATTCCGGGGTTTCGTTGGTGGCGTAACCAAACATCATTCCTTGATCCCCTGCACCACCCTTATCAACACCCATCGCGATGTCGGGTGATTGTTGATGAATATAAGTCGTAATGTTGCAGTTCTTATAGTCGAAGCCGTAAGCAAGATCGTCATAACCGATCCCTTTAATGACTTCGCGGGCGACTTTTGCCACATCAACCTTGGCTTTGGCCGTGATTTCCCCGGCGATCACCAAATTATTCCGGGCAACAAGGGTTTCGCAGGCAACGCGCGCGCGCGGATCTTGAGCCAGAAACGCATCCAAAATCGCATCAGAAACTTGATCGCAGAGTTTGTCTGGATGTCCTTCTGAAACGGATTCGGAAGTGAATAGATGTTTGTCTTTCTTCATGAGTGAAAAGCTCCTTCGCGCTGTTTAATTTTTTTGAGACAACTTAAAATATTCGTCGGCCTTATAATAAGAATTCAAATCGCCGATATCAAACCAGGTTCCCTGAAACGGAAATGCAAATACGCTAATTTGCTGCATCAGCCAACTAACGTAATACCCCGGAGCATCCGAATTTCCCCCAGATGCCAGATAACGGTCTACATAAGCCAGGGTTTCTTTCGGGAAAAAATAAATCCCCATGGAAGCTAACGTGGTCGGAGGATCCTTGGGCTTTTCCAGGAAAGCAGTAATTTTGCCTGAAGAATCGGTTTTGATCAAGCCGTATTTTGAGGCCAATTTAAGGTCTTTGACGTCATAAACGCCCACCGTAGCCCCCCCTGGGCGTTTGGATGCGGCAAAGGAGGTGAACTGAATCAAGTCCAAATCAAAGAGATTGTCCCCCGCCAAAACAATCAGGTCAGACTGTTTTGAGACGGCTTTCATGCCTAATTTCAAATCCGGAATGGCTCCCAAGCGGCTCTCATTGTCGGTTGTTCCGTCATTGATGACCGTGATTTTCTTTTCGGTTTTATAACTCTTTTTCCAGTTCAAGAACTGATCATAAAATCTTGCGTTGGAAACAATCACGATCTCATCCAGTTCTGTAATGGGTTCCAGCTTTTTGATCAAATGATTGATGAGCGCTTCACCGGCAATTGCCAGAAGCGGCTTCGGCGTGTCTTTGGTCAGCGGATAAAGCCGCGTTCCGTAACCGGCGCATAAAAAGATGGCATTCATTCAGGCTCCTAAATCGGCTGCTTAGCGAGCTCAGATTTTAAATAATTGATGGCCTCTACGGGAGTTGGGTCAACTTGGTATAATACTGCCAGGTAAACACTGACCCAATCACCCAAATGAATGAGTGAAAACATGCGGGCCAGCAAACTTTTTCCCTGAGTCGCGAGTTCGGTCACGCTGTGGGCATATCGTTCCACGATTTTACGGGTCAGATCCATCCTCATTTGAACCCGCTTATGATCTGCTTGATCCCGGAGAATAAAAACCACGGCTTTTTTGAGCAAATCGGCCGGATTCTTCCAACCGACCAGTTCATTATGATTCATTTCCGGAAATAAATGATGCGACGCAAGCGCCTTTGAGTTTTCTTCGATTTGTCCGCGCCACCGGAGCGCGACCACATCTAAAAAATCCGGACCTGCATAAATAATGGGGTAATTATTGAAACAGCTGGCCGCTAGCTGCTTGGCTTTATTTTTTTCAAACGGAATATTCTGACCGTATTCGGAGCCAGCCAGTTTTTGAATCAAATCTTGCGCTTCTTTAAATTCCTGAGGTCGGTATGCTTCTTTAAATCCTAATTTTGAAAGCGCAACCAAAAGCGGCAGCACCGAATAACCAAGTGCAGCGCGGGGCGACATACCGCCCGGAATCGTAATAACGGGAAACGAATTCGCGCGCGCTAGGCGTGTCAATTCCCCGCCGGAAGTAATGGCCATAATTTTAGCGCCGGAACGGAGACCTTGATTGAAAGCAGATAAGGTTTCTTCGGTTTCTCCGGAATAACTGCTGACGATCAAAAGCGTTTGCGGATCCACAAATTTAGGAAGCTGATAATGCCGGTTTACAAAAATGGGGACGCTCAAATCATACGTTAAATAGGAACGGATAAAATCAGCGCCGATTGCGGATCCCCCCAGGCCGGAAAAAACAATTTTGGTGATGCCCTTGGCATAATTCGGGTCGATAGAAACCGATTTTCCGATTTCTTCGGCGTGTTTCAACTGAGCCGAAAATTCGGCGATCAATTTAAACATATTTTTGCGGTCAACATTTTCAATGATTTCTTTTTGGTCCAATACTTTCATTTATGCCTCAAAGAGTTCCGGAACGAACGATTTTAATTTAGTTTCAGCAAATTTTTTAATTTCCTCGCCCGTATTAAACTCAATGGCACGGAGTGAAACTTCCTGTGCCTGTTTGAGCGTTACGGAACGGATAATTTTTTTAACCTTGGGAAGCGCAAACGAACTCATGCTCAACTGATTAATTCCAAAACCCACCAAAAGAAGCGCCATGGCCGGATCGCCGGCCATTTCACCACAAACGCTGACCCAAATGTTGGCCTTCTTTGCGTTCGTAATGGTTTGATGGATCAATTTCAAGATGGCCGGATGGGTCGGCTCGTACAGGTAGGCGATTTTTTCATTGACCCGGTC
>OBEQ010350301.1_pt1 | contig 25381 bp, 19 predicted proteins | sample 1670901 | NCBI WGS metagenome assembly OBEQ01 (sample SAMEA104232315, study PRJEB22302) | groundwater metagenome | biome: forest; feature: aquifer; material: groundwater | place: USA | collected 2011-08-07 | depth 5.4 m | reverse complement strand
GGAGGTTTCCCCACGGACCCGGCGCGCGCGGCCATCACCTGGGACTTGAAACGCCGCCATTGGCTGAAGCTGTTGAACACGATGTGGTCGGCGATGGCCAGAACTTCCGGGAACTCCTTGTCCGTGAACGCGACCGAGTAGACGTGCACTTCCTTGCGCATCTCTTCCTTGGCCAGGCGCGCCTCGTGCAGGGAACTGGCGGTGGCGCCATGCAGCACCTCGCGCACCCAGGGGAAGGCGCTCCAGAAGGCGAAGCCCTTGAGGGCCAGGATGATCTTGCCGCCGGACTCCTTCTGCACGCGATCGAGCAGGGCGAGGTTGCGCTTGAGCAGCGCCTCCTCCAGGACATAGGCGGGCGTGGGGACCAGGGAAACGTCGAGGGGCTTGGCCATCAGGATTCGTACGAGACGGTTTCGACCCAGGGCAGGCCGCGCACCAGCAACTCGGCCATGAACGGATCGGGATTGAGCTGTTCCACATTGAACACGCCCTGGCCCTTCCACTTGCCTTGCAGCATCATCATGGCGCCGATGAAGGCGGGCACGCCGGTGGTGTAGGAAATGGCCTGGTTGTCGGTCTCCTTGTAGGCCTCTTCGTGATCGCAGACGTTGTAGACGTACAGGCTCTTGGCCTTGCCGTCCTTGATGCCGTCGATGACGCAACCGATGTTGGTCTTGCCCTTGGTGCGCGGGCCCAGGCTCGCCGGGTCCGGCAGCAGCGCCTTGAGGAACTGCAGGGGGATGATTTTCTGGCCCTGGAATTCGATGGGTTCGATCCCGGTCATGCCCACGTTACCCAGCACCCGCAGATGGGTCAGGTAGTTCTCGGAGAAGCTCATCCAAAAGCGGATGCGCTGCAGACCCTTCAGGTTCTTGACCAGGGACTCCAGCTCCTCATGGTACATCAGATAGATTTCCATGTTGCCCAGTTCGGGGGCGTCGAAGGTCTTGTGGATGGCCATGGGCGCGGTCTCGATCCAGTTGCCCTTCTCCCAATACTTGCCCTTGGCCGTCACCTCGCGGATGTTGATCTCGGGATTGAAGTTGGTGGCGAAGGGATGGCCGTGGTTGCCCGCATTGCAATCGATGATGTCCACGGTGTGGATTTCGTCGAAGTGGTTCTTCATGGCATGGGCGCAGAAGATGTTGGTCACTCCGGGATCGAAGCCGCAGCCGAGCAGGGCCATGATGCCGCGCTCCTTGAACTTGTTCTGGTAGGCCCACTGCCACTTGTATTCGAACTTGGCCTCGTCCGGCGGTTCGTAGTTGGCCGTGTCAAGGTAGTCCACGCCGGTCTCGAGGCAAGCGTCCATGATGGTGAGATCCTGGTAGGGCAAAGCCGTATTGATGACGAGCTTGGGCTGCACGCGCTTGATGAGCGCCACCACTTCCTGGGTCTTGTCCGCGTCCACCTGGGCCGTTTCGATCTTGTAGCCGGGACGGCGCTTGAGGATCTGATCCTTGATGCGATCGCATTTGGATTTCGTGCGGCTGGCCAGGACCAGGCTGGAAAACACTTCCGGAACCTGGCTGCATTTATGGGCGACCACGCCCCCTACCCCGCCCGCTCCGATCAACAACACCTTGCTCATACCGACTCCTTCAAGAAAACCCCGAAAACCGCACGGAATTTAGCATAATTTCCCCCCGCCTTCATTCCCGCCCCAGCCCTCGCCGCTTGCGCAATCCGGCCGAAACATGGTGCTTTCACGGCCCCTTCGGGGTTTTTACTTTTCCATGAAAAGGAGGGCTAAATGCCTGCATCCGTAGCGTTGAGCGCATTGGCTGAGAAGGACTGCATTGCCTACAAGGACGGCACCCCGCCCCTCAAGGGCCCGGTCTTGCAGGAATTATCCGCCCACCTGGGGCATGCCTGGAAAGTGGTGGACGAACACCATCTTGAGAAGGAATTCAAATTCAAGGATTTCAAACAGGCCCTGGAATTCACCAATCGGGTCGGCGCCCTCGCGGAAAGCCAGGATCACCATCCCGATATTCTTTTGACCTACGGCAAGGTGGGCCTGACCCTATCGACCCATTCCGTGGGCGGTTTATCGGAAAACGACTTCATCCTCGCGGCCAAGGTCGAATTATTGGCCCGTCCCATGTGAATCCGCGAACCGAGGGAACCATGCCGGTCCACCCGTTGTCCAACCCGCGCCGGTCGAGAGTCTGCAGCCGGGAATCTAGATACATATCCGGGCGGAAATGTAGTTTCCTTAGGATCCGGTTCCGGGCTTGCGCCGGGACCGGTCATCCATGCGGGGAGGGATCCTGGACATGCGTTTGAAGGGCAGGAATCTACTCCATCGCCTCATCTGGATCGAAGCCCTTTGCTTCGTCCTCCTGCTTGTCTTCATCTCCATCGACGACGAGTACCTCATCCCCAAGGTCATCCCGAAACTCATCCACCGGAGTTTCCCCTGGAGTCCCACGGCGGTAGCCGGCGCGATGGATTCCATCTGGGTGCTCTGCCTGATGTTCTTGGCGCTCTTCATCCAGATCAAATACGTGCAGAAGATCCGACTGCTGGAAGGCATGCTCAGCGTCTGCGCCAACTGCAAGAAGATCCGCGACGGCAAGGATTATTGGAGCCCCATCGAGGAATACATCCACAAGCGTTCGCATGCGGACTTCTCCCACACCATCTGTCCGGATTGCGGGGTCAAGCTCTACGGCGACCTCTATCTGAAGGCGGTGGCGAAGGTCGGAGACGACGCCTCGTCCTGAGGCATGGTTCCGGGACTCCCCCGGCAAAATAAATTGCGCCCGCGGGCGTTTCACAAAAGACCCACGACTGTCTTTTCCAGATCCTGGACCGCTACCACCTGGGCCCATTCCGATAGCGGATAACTCCCGCCGGTCCCGGGATAGACGATAAGTAATCGATCCAGCTTTAAATCCTCCCGGGCAATATGCATGGATCGGGTCAGGTCCGGCGCATCGGAGAATTTGAACTCGAACCCGACCCTGCGGCCCCGGGGAAAGACCAGAAGATCCAATTCCGCATTCGAATGGGTGGACCAGAACCAGGCGTTGCGCTCTCCCAGCCATCCGAGAATGTTTTCGATGCAGAACCCTTCCCAGCTTGCGCCGAGTTTCGGATGGCCTTCCGCAGCGGCCTGGGTCGGCAATTCCAACAATGCATGGAGAATCCCGCTATCCCGGATGTAAATCTTCGGAGTTTTAACCTGGCGCTTACCCAGGTTTTCATGCCAGGGCTGCAATTGCCTCACCACCAAGGCTCCGGTTAGGATGTCGATATGGCGTTTCGCCGTCATGTTCGATTCGCCCAGAGCGCGCCCGATTTCCGCCGCATTCCCGATCTGGCCATGATAATGGGCCAACATGCTCCAGAGCCGGCGCAACGTAGCGGCGGGAACCTGGACGCCCATGTTCCGCAGATCCCTTTCGAGAAAGGTTTTTATGAAATCCTGGCGCCATGCGAAACTGGCTGCGTCGCCGGTAGCCAGAAAGGATTTCGGAAATCCGCCCCGGTGCCAAAGCCCGCGCCAGGAATCCGGACCGACCTCTTCCAGATCAAAACCCGACATATCGACGAAGGCGATGCGGCCCGCAAGGCTCTCCGAAGTCCCTTTGACCCAATCGGGAGATGCGCTTCCCAACAGCAAAAAGGTGGCGGGATTGTCTTCCCGATCCGCGAGCACTCTCAGGATAGGAGCCAAGCCTGGATGAAGTTGCGCCTCATCAATCACGACCAAGCCGCGCAACGGCTCTAAGGTGGTCATGGGGTTTTCCAGGCGCCGGGCATCCGTGGGACGCTCCAGATCGAAAAAGACGGCCTCACGGCGCTTGGCTATCACACGGGCCAAGGTGGTCTTTCCGCATTGTCGGGGGCCCGATAGGGCTACGACGGGACTTCTGGCAAGGGCACTCTCCACCCGACCCAATATTCTTGACCTGGGCAAACCCAACATGGTGAAATATTAATACTAAATGTTAATATTTCAAACTTATTCTAGCCAAATTGGGCTTTTTGAATCAAAAAGAGCACCTGTTCCGCAGCCGAAAAGACCCGGAAATGAAAAGGCCGCCTCCGAAGAAGCAGCCGCATTTCACAATCCCATCCACTGTCCGATCAATGCAAATCCACCCAGACCGCGCCCTTTTCCGAACTCTCCACCGCCTTGACCACGAAGCGCATGCCGCGCAGGCCGTCCTCGGACGTGGGGTAACCGCCCCGTAACGGCTGGCCGGACTTGGCCCGGCGCACGTCGGCGATGATCAACTTGTACAAGGTCGCGAAGGCCTCCAGGTAGCCTTCCGGATGCCCATGGGGCGTACGGGTGATGGCCTTGGCCGCATCGCCCATGTAGCCGCTGCCGCGGCCCCAGGTCTCCCAGGCCTTGCCTTTGGGCTTGATGGTCAGGTAATTGGGGTTCTGCTGGTGCCATTCGATGGCGGCCTTGGTGCCGTACACGCGGATGTTGAGGTTGTTCTCCTCGCCGCATGCGATCTGCGAACAGGTGAGCTGGCCCTTGGCGCCCTGCTCCAGGCGCAGCAACATGTTCGCGTCATCGTCCAGGGGACGGCCGGGCGCGAAAGAGGTCAGGTCCGCGCACAGGGATTTGATTTTGAGTCCGGTAATGTGTTCCAACAGGTTCTCGCCGTGGGTGCCGATATCGCCGACGCAGCAGGAAACGCCCGCGCGCGCCGGATCGGTGCGCCATTCCGCCTGCTTCGCGCTGGTCGGCGCCACGGGTTCCAACAGCCAATCCTGGTTGTATTCCACCTGCACTTTGCGGATGTCGCCGAGCTCGCCCTTGGCGACCATGGCCTTGGCCTGCTGCACGGCGGGATAGCCGAGATAGGGATGGGTAAGCGCGAAGATGAGCCCGCTCTTCGCCACGATGCGGACCAGCTCTTCGGCCTCCGGCAAATCGAAGGTCATGGGTTTATCGCAGACCACGTGGATGCCCGCTTCCAGGAAGGCCTTGGCGACGGGAAAGTGCAGGTTGTTCGGCGTGGCGATGATCACAAAGTCAATTCCCTCGGGATGCGCCGCTTCCGCCTTGGCCATCTCGGCATAGGAATCGTAGGAGCGCTCCAGGTACCAGGCGTCCGCGGACTCGCGGGCCCGTTTGGGATCCGAGGACATGGCCCCGGCCATCACCGTGGCCTGGCTGTCCAGTTCGCAGGCGATCCGGTGCACGGCGCCGATGAACGCTCCCGCGCCCCCGCCCACTATGCCCGCCCGCAGTCTTCTCTTGTTCACGTCTTTGGACATTCCGAAACCCTTTCCACCGAACCGATTACGCGTTCCGTCCCGGCCCACCGAGGCCGTTCCGATCCGCGGCCCCTCCAAAGCTGAAGCGGACCTGTGTGAATATAATACCCGGGCCGGACCTTCGGGCGCCAGGGCCTTCCGGAGGGCGCTGGTTTCCGCTGCGGCTCCGCAGCATTTACCCTTTTAAGACGGGGAGGAGCGGCTGAAAGTCGGGGGGGGAAGTCGCAGGGGGCTGGTGAAGCGCGCGCTGATGCCGGCCCGGCGATTGGGATTTTTGGCCCATCGCCGGGCTGGGATCTTTAGACGATTTCCACCGGCTTGCCGCTCTTGGCGGACGCGTAGATGCCGTCGATGATCTTCATCAGCTTCACGGCCTCGTCGGGGGTGTTGAGCGGGGCTTCCTTGCCTTCCACGGCCAGGACGAAGTTCTTGGCGGCGCGGGTGCGTCCCATGGTCTCGTCCGCGGGGACGACGATGGAACGGTTCACGGAGCGGCCGTTCTCCTGGGTGTACAGCTCGCAATCGTCGATGCTGGTGTTGTCCATGCCGTCGGCGCCGAACAGGCGGCGGACCATGCCGCCGGCCTTTTGGCCCTGGAACACGACGGACACTTCCTCGCGCTTGTTCATCTCCGCCCACGAGTTGCGGAGGGTCAAGACCTGGCCGGACTTGAAGGTCACGAAGCCATGGGCCGCGGCCTCCACGTCCATTACGCCATCCTTGACGTCGGGGATGCCCCAGGGACCCTTGAAGTCCTTGTTGTCGATGAAGTCGTTGAAGGTCTGCGCCAGCACGTAGGCGGGCTCGGGGTATTGCATGAAGTGCAGGGCCAGATCGATCATGTGCAGCAGATCGATGACGGGGCCGCCGCCGGAGAGCTTCTTGTTCGTGAACCAGCCGCCAAAGCCGGGGATGCCCGCGCGGCGCACCCAGGAGGCCTGGGCGGAATTGATGCGGCCGACGGCGCCGGCCTTGACGTATTCCATCATGGCGTAGGACTCGGGCCGTGCGCGGTTGTTGAAGTTGAACATCAGGGTTTTGCCGGTTTCTTTGGCGGCCTTGGCCATGCCCGCCACGTCCGCGGCATTCAAGGCCGGGGGCTTTTCGCAGAAGGCGTGCTTGCCTTGCGCCAGGGCCTCGAGCACCAGGGGCTGGTGGAAGGCGTTGGGGGTGATGATGGAGACGGCGTCGAGATCCTTGAGGGAGTCGTACATCTCCTTGACGCTGCCGAAGGATTTGCCGACGTTGTATTTCTCGGCCGCGCGCTTGGCCGCTTCCGCGTTCATGTCCGCGATGGCCACTACTTCCGCGCCCGCGCTGCGGAATCCGGGGATGTGATAAGATGCCATGCCGCCGGCGCCGATAATCCCGATCTTCATTGCCATAGTAATCTCCCTCTATGTTTCCGGCGGCTTAGTGTTTCCGGCGGCTTAGTTCCCCGGTTACCCGTTGCCGTCTTGTCTGGACCAACCGTTCACAACTTCATCCGGGTCCACTTGGTCTTCGAGGTATTGCTCTTGAGCAACGCATCGATGAAAGCGACGCCCACCAATCCGTCTTCCGCCGTCGGATGATCGCAGACCGGAGGTTTTTTCCCGGCGTTCACCGCCCGTATCCCCTTGAAAGCTTCCCGGTAGATATTGGCGAAGGCTTCAATATAGCCATCGGGGTGTCCCCAGATCAACCTGGCGGCGGCCTGGGCCTCCTTGCAAAGGTTGCTGTTTCCTTTGGAATAACGGGTTTGCGTGCCTTCCGGGTTCTTCACGATCAGGTAGTTGGGGTCTTCCTGGCGCCATTCCAGTCCCATTTTGGTGCCGTATACGCGGATGCTCAGGGGGTTCTCCTCCCCCGCGGAAATCTGCGAGGCATAGAGGATGCCGCGGGCCCCGCCCTTGTAGCGGACCAGCACATTGCCGTCATCCTCCAGGCGATTGCCCTTCACGAACGCCGTCAGCTCCGCGCATACCTCGTCGATCTCCAGGCCGGTGATGTAGCGGACCAGGTTCTCCCCATGGGTCCCCAAATCGCCCATGCAGCAGGAGCCGCCGGCGATCTCCGGATCCATCCTCCACATGCCGATGGAGTTCCCGGCGTTGGCGATCAGGCCGCTCATCCACCCTTGCGGATATTCGCAAACCACCTTGTTGATCTTGCCCAACATCCCCGAGGCCACCATGTGGCGAGCCTGCTTGACCATGGGATAGCCCGTGTAGTTGTGCGTCAACGCGAACACCTTGCCGCTCTTCTTCACGATCTTCAGCAGCGCCCGCGAGTCGGCGAGCGTCGTCGTCATGGGCTTGTCGCAGACGACGTTGATGCCGGCTTCCAGAAAGATCTTGGACGCCGGGAAATGCCCGTTGTTGGGCGTGACGATGGAGACGAAATCGATGCGCTGATCGGGAGGCAGCTTGGCCTCCTTCTCCGCCATGATCTGATAAGTGGGATAGACCCGCGCAGGATCGAGTCCTAGCTCCTCGCCCGATGTTTTCGACTTGGCCGGATCGCGCGAGAACGCGCCCGCCACGAACTCCGCTTCGCCGTCCAAGGTCGCGGCCATGCGGTGCACGGGTCCGATGAATGCGCCGGTGCCGCCGCCGACCATGCCGCCGCGGAGTTTGCGTTTTAACGTGGATGCCTGGGAGGCGCTCTTAGTGGGAGTCGCGCGGGATGCCTTGGAAGCCATGGGAAAGCCCTTCTTTTGATCGTTGCGATGTGAAAACTCTCGAAGTCCCACCGGACGAAAAAGCAGGCGAGGCGATGTCGGGAAACCGGACCACTAATCCGGTTTCCTCCGCCGATTCAAGAAATGGAAACGCTGAGTATGCTTGAATACGATTGTCGATTTCGGGCGACTCGTCGCAGCCGCCCGACGACGTTAGGACCGGTACGCCTCGCGGCCCACGCCCTGAACCGGAATGTCCTGGGCCTTCAGCACTTCGTTCTGCAAAGCGAACATGCACCCCGCGGCTTCGTCGATTTTGCGCGTGAAGGCGAGGGAGCCCTTGAGAATCGGCAACAGGCGCTCCTTGTCCTGGATGCGCGCGGGCGGATACTCGTGCTCCACCACCAGCGGCGTATTGGCCACGTCCAGCTGCAGCAGCTCGCGCGCGGCCAGCTGGTGATCCAGCCAATCCACGGTGCGGTTCTGCAGGTAGGCGAGCGGATCGTGCTTGGCCGTGCCCGGCAGCTCATGCTGGTTGTAGGAAACCTGCTTCTTCCAGGCGTTCAGGTGATCCACGGGATTCTCCGAGATATGTCCGTTCTTCCAATCGCCGCGCTGGGCGACCTGGCCCTGGTAACCCCAGGCGGCCACGCCCTTGGAGTCGATGACCTGGCCCTTCACGTGGAAGCCCGCGATCAGGAAGTTGTAGCCTGTATCCTTGAGGTACTGGAAGATGGAGCGCGTGTCCTGGCCCATGAGGATGGCATGGGAGGGATCGTAGTGGATGCGGAACTGATCGCCCACGCCGTGCTTCTCGGCGATCTTGTGCAGGGCAATCCAGGCGCCGGGCACGTGGGCGATGTTGTTCACCCACAAGTCGGTGGGGTTCCAGCCGGGCATCGGGCATTGCTCGACGCGGTACTGGAGGCCGCGGTCCTTGGCGGCCTTGAGCAAAGGCACGAATTCCTTCTCGAACATATCGTAGTTCTGATCCATGCTGAGCTTGATGTTGCGGCCCACGAAGCCGCATACGGCCTTGACGCCGAGCGCGACCGCCGCGTCCATGGCGCGGATCATGAACTCGCGCTTCTTCATGCGGTTGCCGTCGTGGTCGGTGAGCATGTTGTCGAAGTAGCCGATGTCCGTCATGCCCACGCGGGTTTCCTTCATGGCGGCGAGCACGCGGTTGGCGCGCTTGGAGTCGAAAGGCTTGCGCAGGTCGAGGGTGTTGGCGACGGGATCGAGCATGGCTTCGGGAGGCACGTCGGTTTCGGTGGGGTGCAGGGCCGCGGAAAGCTGGAGGTTGTCGATGGCGAGTTCACGGCCGAATTGGAGCCAGTCCTCGATGGCCTTGTCCGGATCCGGATCGCGGACGTCCCGGGGCGTGAGTTCCTGCAGAGCGGCGGTGAGCACGCTCATCTTCATGAATTTCGGTTCGAACGGTTTCACGGCCATGGAAGATCCTTTCACAGATTCCGATTCGCGACGCTCCGGACCATTGTCGGACCGGACCATAGACCCTAAGTCCGTCCGGACCTTGATCCGCCGCGTCGCCGACCCAGTCCCTGGGGAGTGGTGATATATAGATTAATGCCTAGAAAGGGGTCAAGGGGCGTGAAAAATCGCCTTTTCGCACCGGCAGGCGGCCCCGCAACGCGGTTTTTTTCCATGCCTGCGCGGCATTTATACTTGACGTTCTCCAGAGTCGCAAAAAGAGGGGGGCCCGGCGAGACCGAAAGCCCTCAGGCCCCGGAGGCTCCGATGGGCCGGGTCGGCTCCTTTTCATTGAGGCTGAACGGGATCCGCCGCGCCTCCCCCCCGCCCATCGCACGCGCGGCCGCGGAGGTGCCGCCCGCCCAATGGGCCGCGTTCACCAGCACCTGCTGGATGTCGGCCCGGTGGTAGATGGGATAGGTTTCATGACCGGGACTGAAGTAGAAGATGCGCCCTTGGCCCCGGGTCCAGGTGCACCCGCTGCGGAACACGTTCCCGCCTTCGAACCAGGAAAGGAAAATCAATTGATCCGGTTCGGGGATGTCGTGTCTTTCGCCGTACATTTCGTGACGGTCCAGTATGATCTTCTCGCCCACGCCGCGGGTGATGGGATGACCGGGCGCGATGTTCCAGAGGATTTCCCTCTCGTCGGCCTCGCGCCAGCGCAAGGTGCAATTGGTCCCCAGCAACGCCTTGAACACCTTGGCGGAATGCCCGGAGTGCAGCACCACCAGGCCCATGCCCGCCAGCACTTGCTGCTGGACCCGGCGCACGATGGCGTCGTCCACTTGGTCGTGGCCCAGATGCCCCCACCAGAAAAGCACGTCCGTATCCGCCAGCACCTGTTCCGTAAGGCCGTGTTCGGGTTGGTCCAGGGTGGCGGTGCGCGCCGTGAGGCCGGGCTGGGCGGAGAAGTGGGACGCCAGAGCCGCATGGATGCCCTGGGGATAGATTTCCATGGGCTTGCCCGGCCGCCGCTCGTGGATGAACTCGTTCCAGACCGTAACGTTGAGGTTTCCTGCCATGCGGAGGCTCCTGGGTGTGAAGATATGGACTCTCGAGCCAAACACGCGCCGACCGGAAAATAGCACACCGCAGTCCCGTGGGCAAACTGGAGCAGACCTAGTTGGTCTTGAACCAAGCGTCACCCGGCACTGACTTTGATAGTTGATGGAAATGGTTAGGCGGGGTTAAGCCGACTTTCCCTTTTCCCCGGATCCCGACTTCTTTTGTTGGCCGAGAAAATTACGGATGCCTTCAAGGAACAGGAGACGGGCGGCTTGAGCATATTCGGTGATTCCGGTCTTTTCGCCGTAGAATCCCAGGTTTCCGATATCGGTATCCGTCAGGGACAACGTCACTTTGTTTTTCTGCTTATCCTTCTCGTCCTTGGGAGGTCTGCCCATTTTCTTTTTTCGCATCCCTTAAAGTTACTCAATTTCCTCAGATTAAGCCCTTCGTAACAGTTATGAAGGGTTATAAAATTCCCAAAATGCAAATCAACCCTCTCTTTTGGAAAGACACTCCTTACTTTTCGAATTTTAAGTTATGTTAATTTGACTTATGATATTTTCAAATGTTTATAATAGTATCGCGATACGGACAGGCGCATTTACCCAGCTCGGCGAATCTCAACCGCTGATGCCCAGCCGGTTCGTTTGCTACGCCTACGCCGTTCTTCAACCCCTGCGTCAAGGGGCCATGGCGACGTTGTATCGGGGCCTTGTCGCACTTTCGGCCGATTTTGTGGACGGCCTTGGGACCGTAACTCTTAAGCATCCGAATATGCGGTACCAAATAGGTGATTTAAGGCGATTTTGCTGGAGAATGCCGCATATTGCCATCAACCATGGCGCCGGGAGCGGTTTGTGCTCCCCATCACACCCATTCCCGGCTCCGCATTTCTTAATTTTGCACGGTACAAATACGCGGCCCGGCCACGTCTAATGCACGACATCAGCCCAAATCGTCCTCATTTCCCGTTCCTCAGGATCATTCATGCATGGGAATAACCCATTCAAAGGCCCCGGCGACGACGACCTAAACCGGATGAAGGGGAAGTCTGATCCGGCGGCTGCAAAGCCTTCCAACAGTCCGCTCGTCAATAACAAGGGTGGCGGCGGTGGCAAAGCCGCAAGAGAAACCGTCGAGGCGCGCAAAGCAAAGGGCGAACCGGAGCCGGCAGGGGAACCCCTGGATATGTCCGGCGGTGTCACGCCGGAGGAAAAGAAGAAAGCGGTAGCGAAGCTTTCCGAGCCCGCCTGGGTTGAAGAGGAAACCTTTTTCCTGGAAGAAGCCGACGTGAGGGTGAAGCTCACGCTCCCCGAAGACAAGAAGCACATGACCAGGGTGGAAGCGGAACTCTCTGCGATTGGCGTGGACGGTCCGCCCATCAGCAAGGGAGAAGGACACGCCGACGAAAATGGCATCGTCATCATCCCCCTGCCCGTTTACAAGCCGCAGGGATACCTAAGCGGCAAGGTGGACTATTACATGGTCTTCAAACACAAGTTGGCCGATCCGCTCGACACGAAGAACAAGCCCCGCACCGTCACGAAAACCAGGCTCAAGGCCGCCGATCACGCTCTGGTTCCGGGTGTCTCTTTTTCGAAGAATTCAAGCTTCATAGGCCCGAAGGATTCCCAGGGGTTGAAGAAACTGGAGCAGAGGCTGCAAGTCTGGGAGAGACGGCGCCCAAAGAAAACCAAAGTGGTTGTCTATGGCCACGCCGATATCGACGAGACAGATTCGAAGGCCCTGAGCGAACGGCGGGCGCAAAGCGCCCGTGCATTCATCGCCAATGATGTCGACACTTGGGAAAACATCTACACCCTGGAAAAATGGGGCCTCATCGCATTGCAGGAAATTCTCAAGGACCTGAAACACTACGGCGGAAACCTGACCGGCGTAGACGATGCGGCAACACAGAAGGCCTTCAAAGCCTTTCAGAAAAAGGCGCATTTACCCGAGACAGGCAAGGAGGACAGCGCCACGCGCAAGGCCCTATTCGAAGCCTACATGAAGGGCAAGCACGATATCAAGATCGAAGCGGACGCCTTCCGCCTGGTCGCGGGCAATTCGTGGATGGGTTGCGCGGCGCACAATCGCGTGAAGGCGGGAGATGCCCCAGCGCCCATGAACCGGCGCGTGGCATTCGTCCTTTTACGCGAAAGCAAATTCTTCCCTCCGAACTTTCCTTGCAAGGACGGAAGCGAAACTCCATGCCAGGGCCAATGCAAAAAGAAGGGCGAGCGGTCCAAGCCCGGTATTGGCTGCCTGTTTTACGATGAGTTGATCCAGGAGGAAACACAGGAGTATTCCGAAGCGGAGCCTCAAAAGGAGGCCGAACCGATCACGTATGAAGAGGCGCAGAAAATCGCCTTCGAGGTCACGGGCAATTATGAGACGATCGGCTGCGACTATAGCGCGGTCGCTGGTAACTTCGACGGCGCGGGGCTTTCATTCGGGGCTATGCAATGGAATATCGGCACGGGAACGTTCCAAAAGCTGCTCAAGGCCTTTGAGACCGAGGATAAAACCATATTCGAGAAGTGCTTCGAGGACAATGCGGACGTTTTGAAGCGGATTCGGGAGGTGATGGAAGAAAAGCAGGCGACAAATGGCCACCCCTTCCCAGATGGGATGAAATGGGCAACCGAAGAGGCCCATGAATGGGATGGCAAAGCCACATGGAAGGGAGATTGGAAAAAGCATCTCGCAAACCTTGGCGCAGAAGAAAAATTCCGGGCCGTCGAGCTTCGCGAGGGCATTGCACACAATAAAGGTGGCACGGAAGCCAAATTAGCTTGGCTCAGGGGTAAAAACCCTTCGGCCTGGTTGAAGGTCCCGCTGCGTTGCTATTGCGCGATATTCGATCTGACAAACCAGATAGGCCGGGCGGGAGGGGAATTGTCGGAAGTAGAGAAAGCATGGAGCGACAAGATGCCCAGTAATGCGCTTGAAATGACGCAGGATTTTATAAGGCTCGTAATCGAGAATCGCAGCATGGGTAAAAATGCGAAGTACAGGCAGGACTTCCTTGAAAGGCGCCAAGGGATACTTTATGCCGGCTACTATAACTCCGATGTTACCCCAGGGTACGCGGAGCCCAATCGAAAAATGAACGTCGAGGATTTGGTGGGAAAGGATAAATTCATTCAGGATTATCCCGATGGGTGAGTCATTGGATATTCGGCGAAATCAGTTTCAAAATCCAGATAGCCCTGTCCCGATTTACGTTCCCCTGACAATAAACGGCGGTGATCCTGCCCTCAGGTCCTTTTTCATAAGCGAACCAATCAAGGCAAAGGTCCATATTCGCGTCACGCCATTCTGGCCACTTTCCTTGCACCCTGCGAAGGGTTTGGCTCACAAGGGTATCCTCATACTTTATGGCGATTTCCTCTACGTGCTTATATACCTTGTCCAATTCTTCTCCCCAGGCGAATTTTCTTGTGCCCGCGCATTCTGCCCTTGCGATATAGGCATATGGATCAACTGCACTTTGGCATTTGTCGTCGGCCGCCTCAATGGCAAGCGAATCCTTGGAGAAATCGGATTGCTTTTTTTTTGGTGGCGCTCCCGCGCAGGTACTTGTTAGGGGCGGTAAAAGGAATGAACTCGCCACCAGCCACCGGAAAAGGATGTTGTTTTGCAAAGGAAGCCTCTCTCTTGAAATCGCTCATGCGATTTTGCACTATCAAAATAGGGCATTTGCGCCCAGTGTTCCAGTTTAAAAATTAGTTTTTCCCTCTTGACCCAGAAGTAAGGCGGGCTGCATGTTGAACAATCGGTTTTCTTTCCCTGGCGGTAGCTTGGCAACGCTCGTTGCTATTGCACTTACCCTGTTCGTTTTACCCGCGCGCGCCGCCTTCGGCTTCAACGTCGATGGCACCCTCGATAAGAACGAGATCAGCCACGCCTACTTCGAAGGGGAGTTTTCCCGCATCCTCCCACCCTTGGAAGCCTTCCGGCAAACCTATCCCAATCCCACCAAGGACGACCAAATCTTCGTCTACAAATACCTGAGCGTCATTTACGCCGCGAACCCCTCCACACGAAAGAAGGCCGAAAGCTACATGGTCCAGCTCGTGAAGCTGATGCCGACCATTGAGCTGATCGACCTCTACATCAGCGACAACATCCGGTCCATTTTCAAGGACGTCAAATCGAACTTCCTCAAGCAACAACAGTATGTCAGGGAGCATGACGTATATGGGCATCCCAGCGGTACGGATTCCACCTCTTCCTCCACCGCGGCCACAAACCCAGCAGCGTCCACTCAATCCCGCAAAGGCTCCCATACCGCGTTATGGTGGACTCTCGGAGGGCTGGGCGTGACCGCCGCCGCAACCACCATCATCCTTTTGTCCGAATCCTCTTCTTCCGGAGATCAAAATGAACTGGGTAATTAAGCACTGCCGCCCCTACCGGTATTGGCTGGTGCTGGCGGCCCTGACAGCCATTTTCTTCGGCTGTCTCACCAAACAAGAACCCGACACCTTTTCATTGCCTGAAAAATTCGTGGACTCCCTGTCACGCTATGATTCCGTGCAAATCATCCTCAAGGACACCAACGGGAAAACCCTGGATCTGTTGTTCCACGGCAAGGTCTACTACGCTGAGCAGTTGAGGAATTTGCCGGCTCCGCATGCCCTCGACGACGAAATGTTGGTCACCATCATCGGGTACCAAGGCGGGTTGGTGGCGTACCTGGTCGACCGGGTATTCAATGGAATAACTCACCACGTCGAAGACCACCTTCCCATCATTCTCCCCACCAGCAAGGTCAGCTTCGGGGTTTTGGAATTGAGTTTTCCGAAAAAGACGACGGTCCCATTTCCTACGGTCACGATTGAACCCGCCGAACTGACGGACAAGTCCTTGGTCTGGACGTCCTCCAACCCCATGGTTTTCGACATTGATTCCAAGGGCCTGCACGGCATCACACCCGGCACCGCCTATTTGCATGTCTCCCTCAAATCCGATACCGCAAAACACGCGGACATCTCCGTCACGGTCATGCCTAACCCCAAGCTGCCAGACAGTCTCAAGATCACACCTGATACCTTGAAGCTGGCCGCAAAGGGCCGAACCGGACAATTCACCGTGCAAGCGTTCCCAGCCACGGCCAGCGCCGTATCCTGGCACCTTGATGACTCCACCGTGGCCTCCATCACAGGAGAAGGTCAGGTCCAAGGATTCAAGCGTGGTACGGTAATGGTCAGGGTGGTTTCCAAGGAGGATGAATCGATTTTGGATTCCGCCCGGGTTGCGGTTTCGGACCCTATTATCGTAGAAAGCGTACGGTTCCCGAAAAACAAGCTGGAACTATTCGTGGATGGCGCGGCCGATAGCTTGCTGGTCCAAGTGCGCCCGGCGGAAGCCAATCCCGAGGTGGCATTTTTCGTAAGGGATTCCTCCATTGCCCGCCTGGTGAATGGCCAAGTCCTGGGTCTTCGTGAGGGCGTAACTTACGTTATCGCCAAGTCCGTGGAAAACGCACTCAAAACCGACTCCTTGCAAGTGACGGTTCTTCCATCCCAAAAGGTTGATAGCATCAGGATCAACCCTGATACGCTAAAGCTGTATGTGGGTGGGGAACAAAAATCCCTTCTGGTTAAATTGTATCCACCCACTTTATCCCCCCTGATCCAATGGATCTCTTCATCGCCCGCCGTTGCCACGGTGGATAGCGCCGGGAGGGTCAACCCCGTAACGGAAGGCAAAACCTTCGTCACGGCCATCAGTAAAGCGGACAGCGGGAAGAAAGCAACTTCCCTAATCCTGGTCAAACGGGATGTCCCAATCCTGGATGTGGGCCGTGATACCACAATACCCGTGGGCGGGACCGTGACCTTTAGGCCCAAGGTAAACCAGGAATACGGAACGGTAATCCGGTTCAAATGGGATCTGAATGGGGATGGCGCTTGGGACGACTCGGCGGCGGAACTCAAAGCCGTCACCTTTAGATATGAGCAGGAAAAAGAGGTCGCGGCCCTTTTCTACGTCCAAGATTCCGAGGGAAATGACACTACGGTCGTGAAGCGAGTGAAGGCCGTGAACGGACCAGTCATCAATATTTTCTCTCCCCTGAATAATTCCTATTCCAATAAATCACCCATCGCCGTATCCTGGAGCGTGGATGGGAAGGAACAGGAGGTCTTTCTCAAGGAAATCCTGAAGGAAGGAGCCAATACCGTGACACGCACGGCCAAGGATGTGTTGGGGAATGTGTATTCCGCATCCATCACCGTCAATTACGATACCATTGCTCCTAATAAGCCCATTGTAAAGGGGCCTGCGATCGTTGGATTTACAACGCCCACATGGACTTGGACCAGCGGCGGTAAGGGAGGCGCGGCAGCGTATCGCCTCAGCCTGGATAAAGATGATTTCACGGGGGTAAGCGAGACCACCGACACCAGCTATACTCCGATAGCAGCTCTAAATGAAGATGTCCACACGCTTTACGTTCAGGAGCGCGATGCCGCGGGCAATTGGTCTCTGTCTGGACGTTTCGGGATTCGCGTGGATGTGACCGGACCTGGAAAGCCAACCGTAAAAGTAAGCCCGGCTGCCATCACGAATGTGCGGACGCCGAAATGGAGTTGGGTGAGTGGTGGAGGGGGGATCGGATCCTTTCAGTATAAACTCGATAACGCCGATTTGAAAGCCGGCGCGACGGCGACGACGGATACATCCATCACGCCGATGGGCAATCTCGCGCACGGATCGCACACGCTCTATGTGCAGGAGAAGGATTCGGTCGGGAACTGGTCCATATCCGGATCTGCAACCATCCTCATTGATACGATTCCGCCGACTGCCCCTACCGTGACCTCGACCACATCTTCGCCGACCAATAGCAGGCAACCCGCATGGACCTGGACCTCGGGTGGAAACGGAGGCCGGGGATGGTTTCGGTATAAATTGGATGATTCCATTTTAACCTCCGGCACACCAAGCGGTGCGATTACAACGTTTATCCCGGATGCTCCCGGATTGGCAGAGGGGGTACACACGATTTACGTCCAGGAGCAGGACTCGGCGGGAAATTGGTCTTCAATCTCCCGAAATTCGATTCGGATTGATTTGACTCAACCGAATACTCCCGTTGTTTCTTCCACCGCGCTCCATACTTTGAATTTAAGACCTACATGGTTCTGGTCGGGTGGCGGCGGCGGAAGTGGGACATATCGATATAAATTCGGCGATTCTTCAATGCAGGTCGGCGCGATCTCGACTTCAGAAAAGGACTTTGTACCGTCAAACGATTTGGAAATCGGCGTGAGCTATACCCTATACGTACAAGAACAGGATTCAGCCGGAAATTGGTCACGAACAGGCAGGCAGACTTTAAAAATACACGGTCAAACCGGCTATGCCGTTGGCAGTAATATATTCCAAACCAAGGATGGGGGCACCAACTGGGGCTCTGTTTTAATCAGCAAAAATGAGTTTATTTCAGCATACTTCCCCAATGTTCAATCAGGCTTCGTAATCGAATACACTGGTATTTTGGCTAGAACCAAAAATGGTGGTATCTCTTGGGATACAAATTCGATTGCTACTCCCGGCGGATTCGTGACTTCACTGACATCTGTTTGTTTCCCAAGCCCCAATACGGGATACGTTCTGAACGGGTTCGGCAAAATTGGCAAAACCTTGGATGGCGGAGCCTCATGGACAACCTTTCCCATTTCTCCGTTTCTATTTTCGATGACCTTCACCGATACCGAAACCGGATACGCCGTAGGTAACGAAGGTACTGTACTCAAAACCGTCAACGGAGGTTCCCATTGGGACTCTCTACCGCGAGTAACGACGGAACTCTTAAATTCTGTCCACTTTCTGACCACAACTACCGGTTATGCATGTGGATCAAACGGGGCAATCATAAAAACCACCGATGGGGGTAAAAACTGGACGACTCTTTCAAGCGGTACCGGACAATTTTTGTCTTCTATTTTCTTCCCAGGTCCAGAAACAGGCTATGCCGTTGGTGCCGGTGGAATAATCATAAAAACGATTGATGGTGGAGCTTCTTGGAAATCACTGTCCAGCGGTACAGATCTCGACCTGAAATCTGTTTTTTTCACGGATTTAAATGTCGGTTATGCCGTGGGCCGTGATGGCGAAATGTTATCAACCAGGGACGGGGGTGCCTTTTGGTTTTCTCGAAAAATCAACACTCAAAATGAATTAAATTCGATTTTTTTTCCTTAAGGAGCTGTTAATGACGTCGCTCCGTACCAATGACTTTCTTGCTGAGCTATTCGCCTATTCTGAGTGGCGTTTGGCCTAGATCCCGTTGAACTACTTTCCGACACTCACACTCCCAAGAATTCATTGGACCAAAGGGAACAAGGAAACCGGCCCGGGATTCACCCGCGGAAGGCATCAACTGAAAAAGAAGGCGCTACTGGAGGCTTGCTATCAGGGACGAACGGTGAAATGCTCTGTCGAGCCGTCGGCTGTGCGCAGAACCACGAACATTTCCCGGTGCGAAGCCGGCAGGTTCCAGGAACCTTCAGCGGCATGAGTCGCCGCTCCGATCAGGACTCCGCGGGTATCAAAGCAATCGACCGCAAAAACCCGGTTGGTTCTGAGCCATGTGCCGCCCAACTTGCTGTTGCGGATCCACAGATCCCGTCCTGGTCCCTGGGACAGGGAGATGATGCCGGCCTGGACACCAAGTTTGAGGGTGGCGATGGCGATTTCCACGTCCCCGTATGGAGAGTCCGCGAAGGGGAAAAGCGGAAGGACCGCGAGTGTGAAAACGAGATTGTTGGACTGGAGGTAATAAACCCGGAAACTTCCATTTTTCAAATCGACGGGGAATTTGGTTTTATCCATGATCAATTTGCGCAACTTCGGTAGGCTATCGTAGTCGAATTTTTGCCAATGGACGTTGTAGCCCCCGATGGTTTTCGTACCGCTGGAATCCTTGGTGATATGCCCGCCCAGGGAATCGGAATAGAATGCGAGCAGGGAATCTATGTCCGGCAAGGTTGTGCCCGGTGCGGCATTGACCGTGGCCACCCCTTCCAGACCTATATGTTTCGCGATAATGCCCGGTGATCCCAGGGTGTCCCATGCGGACTGAAAAGTGATCGTGAAATTGTCGCCTTTGAACAGTTTTTGCGCTTCCGCCGACTTCGGGAACACGAGACTCAGGGTCGTTACGGCAATCACGGCCGCCCCTTTTGTCCATTGCATCATGCGCTTTCCCATCGTATTCCTTTCCCCCGCTCCGGACTTGGCCGGCGCCCCATCCCATACAATGTTACCATGGCACCTTTGCCAATATAAGCATGATTCCCGCGGATTCCCTTGGGGATTTGGAGGAAATTCCGGAATTGCCGCCATCACCGGGTGGGGGGAGGAGCGGGTGTACCGGAGGGTACATCCGCCCCATGGGAATCAGGTCATTTTCGTGTCGAGGACATCCTCGCTATCCGCATCCGACAGCGGTTCCGCCGCGCCGGGTGTTGACGCTTGAGAGGCTCCCGCCCCCGTCGAGGCGGCCGCGCCATCCGGCCTCTCGGTCCGGAAGGCGAAGGCTTCGCCCGCATAATCCACCGTCAGGCGATCCTTGGACAACAGCTCCCCGCCCACGATCATGCGGCTCAAGGGGTTTTCCAGATGGGTCTGGATGTACCGGTTGATGGGCCGCGCGCCGTATTGCGGATCGTAGGACTTCTCCGCGATGGCCTTGGCCGCTGCCGGGGTAAGCGCGGCTTCGATGCCCCGCTCCTCCAGGCGCCGGGCCAGATCGCGGAAGCGCAGTTCCGCGATGCGCACCAACTGTTCCTTGGCCAGGTTCTGGAAGACCAGAATCTCGTCGATGCGGTTCACGAACTCGATGCGGAAGAACTTGCGGATGTCCGGCATCAACTCGTCGACGGACACGGGTCCTTCCGCCTGGGCGATCTTCTGCGAGCCGATGTTCGAGGTCATCACGATAATGGTGTTCTTGAAGCTCACCGTGCGGCCCTGGGAATCGGACAGGCGTCCGTCGTCGAGCACCTGCAACAGGATGTTGAAGACGTCCGGATGGGCTTTCTCCACTTCGTCCAGGAGCACCACGGCATAGGGACGCCGCCGCACGGCTTCGGTCAATTGGCCGCCTTCTTCGTAACCGACATAACCGGGAGGCGCGCCGATAAGCTTGGAGACGGCATGCTTCTCCATATATTCGCTCATGTCCAGGCGGATCACGTATTCTTCGCTGTCGAACAGGAACTCCGCCACCGCCTTGGTCAGCTCGGTTTTGCCCACGCCCGTGGGGCCCAGGAACAGGAAGCTTCCGATGGGACGGCTCTCGCGCCCCAGCCCCGAGCGGTTGCGCAGGATGGCGTTCGCCAGGGCCTGGATGGCGGGGCCCTGACCCACCACGCGTTTGGCCAGATGTTCCGGCAGGTTCAACAGCTTGTCCTTCTCGGCTTCGCGCAGGCGCGTCACGGGAATGCCGGTCCAACGGGCCACCACCTCGGCGACCTCGTCCTCGGTCACTTCCTCATGGAACTGCACGCCGCCGACGCGGGCCTGGGCGGCCTGCTCCGCGCTTTCCTGGACGCGGCGTTCCGCGTCCCGCAGGGTCTTGTACTTCAATTCCGCCGCGCGGTTGAGATCGTATTCCGATTCCGCCTTTTCGATCTGCAGCTTGATCTTGTCAACCTCACTCTGCAAGGCCCGGGACTTTTCGATCTGGCGCGACCGGGCCTCCCATTGGCCCTGCATGGTCTTGACCTGCTCGCCAAGGTCCGCGATATCCTTGCGGATGTCGATCAGGCGCTCGCGGCTTTTCTCGTCCTTCTCGCGTTTGAGGGCGCGCTCTTCGATCTGCAATTGCAGCAGGCGGCGGCTCAGGGAGTCGAGCGCTTCCGGAGTCGTATCCAACTGGGTCTTGACCATGGCCGCGGCCTCGTCCATCAGATCGATGGCCTTGTCCGGCAAAAAGCGGTCCGCGATATAGCGCGAGGACAGCTTGACCGCGGCGACGATGGCGTTGTCCTGGATGCGCACGCCGTGATGGCGATCGAAGCGTTCCTTGATGCCGCGCAGGATGGAGATGCTTTCGTCCACTCCGGGCTCGGGCACCATCACGGGTTGGAAGCGCCGCTCCAGGGCCGCGTCCTTTTCGATGTGGGATTTGTATTCATCCAGCGTGGTGGCTCCGATGCAATGCAGTTCACCGCGCGCCAGCTTGGGCTTGAGCAGGTTGCCCACGTCCATGGAACCTTCGGTCTTGCCCGCGCCCACGATGGTGTGCAGCTCGTCGATGAAGAGCAGGTAGTCCTGATCCTTTTCCAGTTCCTTCAGCACGGCCTTCAGGCGCTCTTCGAATTCGCCGCGGTACTTGGCGCCGGCGATGAGGCTGCCGAGATCCAGGCTGTAGATCTTCTTCCCCTTGAGGGATTGCGGAACGTCCCCTTTGACGATGCGCTGGGCCAGGCCTTCCACGATGGCGGTCTTGCCCACGCCGGGTTCGCCCACCAGCACGGGATTGTTCTTGGTCTTGCGCGAAAGGATGCGCACCACGCGCCGGATTTCCTCTTCCCGCCCGATGACCGGATCGAGCTTGCCTTCGCGGGCCTGGGAAACCAGCTCCTGGCCGTACTTGGACAGTACGTTGAATTCGTTCTCGGCGTTTTCGGAGTGGGCTCCAGGACCCTGTCCTTCTGATCCGGCGGAGTTTCGATTCTTCATGATGGCATCCTTCAGTTTCGCGAACTTGAGCTTGTGTTTGGACAGCACGGTCTTGAGGTCGAACATCTCCGCCTTCTCCAAGGCCAGCAGCATGTGTTCGGCGGTAACAATGGTGTCACCCATCTCGAGGCTTATCTGCTTGGCGCCCCGCAGCAGGCGGTGCGCGTCCGGCGCGATGGCGTCCTGGTTCGGGGAGCCGGATTGCGCCTTGGGCAGCTTGGTGGCGGCGTCTTCCAGGGCCTCGGCGAAGGCGATGACGTTGACGCCTGCGTCGGTCAGGGACGGCTCCAGGAAATCATAGGCCGCGCGCATCAGGCCGGCGGCCAGATGCAGGGACGTGAGCTCAAGATGCCGGTTGCTCAGCTTGATCTCTTGCGCCTTGCGCACCGCGTCCTGGGCCAGATGAGTGAGATTCTCCATGCGCTCCCTCCAAAGCAAAGGCGATGCCGCCGCTGCGAAACCGGGCCTGTTCCCCATTCCGGGCGGAGAAGGCCTGCAAAAGGGTTTCAAGAGGCCCTCAAATGGCCTTGCTTTCAAGATAGATTCCGCCGTCCTCCCCCGGTGCAACAGCCCGGTCGCATTTTGGAACGCGGGTGAACCACCATGTGGGAAGCGGATTTGCCGAAAAGTCACGGTGATTACCGTCTGCTTGCCGTATTGTCTCCACCCAAGCGTTCTTTCCGCAAGAGCATTGTCTCCACGCAACCTTTGTCTCCGCTCAAGTTTTCTCCGCCCGCTTCCGAAATAGCTTTCGAGGCCCCGCCGGTTCCGGGGGGTCAGGGGGGAATTATTGCCGGGTTCCAGGATCCGGACGGCAATCCTTTCCCCTTCTCCCAAGACCCGTCCCTCCGCATCCTCCCGCAAACCCGGAAATCATCCCCGATTCGCGGTCGAGACGCGCGCTGATGAATCGGTACGGCCCTTGCTTTCCAATGCGGCATGGATATCCGGAACTTCCTCTTCGGCGGCGACACCCGACAAATGGCCTATAAGAGCCTGGACGCCAGCGTGCTGCGCGGCAAGGCCATCTCCCAGAACCTGGCCAACATCCAGACTCCGGGATATAAGCGCAAGGAAGTGAATTTCGAAGAGCAGTTGCAGAATGCGGTGAAGGCCAAGCTCGCCGCCGCCATGGACCAGAGCGCCCACATGCCTGCGGGCAAAGGCCTGGACCTGACCAAGATCAATCCCTTCGTGTTCGAGCCCACGGACCAGACTCTGCCGGGGGAAATCAACAATGTCGATGTGGATATGGAAGCGTCGAAGATGGCCGAGAACCAGATCTACTACCAGTTCCTGACCAAATTCGTCGGGTTCGACAAATACAACGCGGCGATTTCCGGCCACGCCGCCGGTTAGCCCCGCCTACTTCGCCTTGGCCGAACGCGTCTTACCCGAACGCGTATGGGCTTCGATCAGGAAATTGAGATCCTTTTCCGCGTTGTCGAACAGGCCTTCGATGTCCAGCTTCGGAAGATCGGCCCCCTTGGACAGCTCCAGCGACCAGGTCCCCTTGAATCCGCTTTCCCGCACCGCGGCGATGACCTTCAGGTTCTCCTCCGCGTTCTCTTCGAGCAGGATCCATTTGCCTTCCCGCTTCGCCTGCACGCCCAGGTTGGCCACGAAATCCCCGGCGGACTTCAATCCCTCGGACAGCTCGCCGGGCAGATACAGGAAGGGGTGCAGAACCGCCTTGAAGCGATCGCCGTCCAAGGCCGCGCGCGCGGCGTTCAAAGCTTCCGCATCGACGCTTTCGCCGCCATCGAAGAGCATGCCGATTTCCCGCGGTATGTCCCGGCACCATTCCTTCGCGTACTCCAGGGAATCCAAGCCCCCGCCCTTCGCCTCGGCGAAAGAGAACTTGAACGCATCAGGACGGAAATAGTCGCAGGCTTCGATGATGCTCTCGCGGTAGCGTTGGCTCTTGTCCGAAGCATCCACCGGCAGGGTCGCGGAAATCAGGGAGATGGGAAGATCGGATTCGGAGGAGCGCTCCTTGATCAACTCCCACTCTTCGCGCGAAGAGAAGAGCAGATGGTTCATCCAGATTTCCAGGCCGGCGTATCCGGCCTCGCCCGTCTCTTCCATCCAATCGGAAACCAGCAGGCTCGGGCCTTTTCCGTTCCAGCGGTTCTTTTCCAGAAGAAGGGTCGAGAGATAGACTGCCGAACCGGAGATGGCCATGAGGATTAGGTCCTTTTTCTTAAATATTTACTAAAAGCGATGGTCCGAACCGTCATTAATTCCTCGGACTTTTTCCGCCGGATTTATCCGACGGTTTTTTCAGATTATCGGGAAACTCTTAGCGCAGGCATCAGGCCGGCCAAGGAGTTGTCCAGCAGGCTGACAAGCTCCGTGCATTTCTTGCCTGCATCGTCTTTCGCGTAATAGAAGTTCGTCTTATTCCCATCCGCGCATTTGTTCTTGTAACTGGAAGGGCAGGCCTTGGTATCGCTCCAGGAACCCTTGGCCGAAACGCAGGTCGCCTTCGAGGCTTCCTGCGTGCTCAGGGAAGCCGGCTCCTCGATGCACAGCTCCGCGACGGTGGCGCTGGCGTCGCAAGTGAAGACCGGATCGCCATTTCCCTTGTCCGCCAGATTGCATCCGCCCAACAACAATATCGGCACCGCGCTCAGGAACGGAATTGAAAATCGTTTCACGTCGAAACCTCCAGCCATCGGATTTGGAACACGCTCGGGACGGAGCAGCTGCGGCGCTTCTCCTCCCTGCCGAAAAGGTAAATGGCCTGCCCGCAAATATCGTTTATCGGCGGCGTCGCGCCGGGACGGCTATTTGGGGTGTTTGACTTCCCTATCGCCCATAAACATACTACATCAGTATGATTAGTAGAGGACTGGGTAATCCCTACAGAGGAAGTCAGTAATCAATTGGCCTTAAATTTTATTTTTTGGGCAATTTGCATCCTTCGAAACCCGCGACCTTTACCTGACCAAAATAATATGGTAATTTATCCCGTCCCGACCGATAAAGCGGCCGTGTCCGTCCGAAACGGACGGAATCCGGAAAGACATCATGGCACACGATCATCTGGACCAGCTCGAAAACCAAAGCGTGTATATCCTGCGGGAGGCGTATGCCAACTTCAAGAATCTCGCCATGCTCTGGTCCATCGGCAAGGACAGCACCGTCCTGCTCTGGCTCGCGCGCAAAGCGTTCTTCGGGCATGTTCCCATCACCCTGGTGCATATCGATACCAGCTACAAGATTCCGGAGATGATCCGGTATCGCGATCAACTGGCGATG
>OBEQ012029834.1_pt1 | contig 25386 bp, 27 predicted proteins | sample 1670901 | NCBI WGS metagenome assembly OBEQ01 (sample SAMEA104232315, study PRJEB22302) | groundwater metagenome | biome: forest; feature: aquifer; material: groundwater | place: USA | collected 2011-08-07 | depth 5.4 m | reverse complement strand
TTTTAAAGGAGTTTTTTAAGCTCACAAATTTGCTTGCTCTTCTCAAACTTTTAGCTCGATTCATTTTTAATAAAGCACCCTTGGATTTTAAAAGCGTATTTCGATTTCGACTTCGGATTTGCATATATACCACCATCAGCTCTGCTTTTTTAGATTCAAAAGCAGTTTCCAGGGTCTTTAGCTCCTCTTTGCGTCCTATCACGACATCAGGCATGAAACCCCGCTTAATTTTTTAAAAAACTTACAAAAAATGTAGCCATGTATCGTGGTAAATAAGAATTTAAATAAAAGATAGCGCCGAGTTTAATAAGATCAAAGTTGGCGCTAATTACTAAATTTCGGAGTTCTTTCCTAGGGACAAATAGTTTTTTAAAATGGTGGGCCCACTAGGACTTGAACCTAGGACCAAAGGATTATGAGTCCTCTGCTCTAACCAACTGAGCTATGGGCCCTTCATTAGCTTTTCATTCTATCAAAGCTTCCTTGAGATGCCAGTATTAATGTTTGGATGATTAGAACTAATGAGGCGACCCTGCAGAGCCAATTCCTTGAATCCCATCTTCAGCTCAGTTAAGGTCCGCGCTCAATTAAGATTGATCAGGGAAAATGCTCGTGAATATTGAGCAGCTCAAGGGTCAGATGATGAAATGGGATATCCAGAAAATTCGGGAGGATTTCCCCTGTTTGCATCAAACGATTCGAGGCGGAAATCCTTTGGTTTATTTCGATACGGCTTCCAGTGCTCAAAAGCCTAAGGTCGTGTTGGACAGTATGAACCGCTTTTATCAGCGAGATTACTCCAATATCCATCGAGGCCTTCATGCCTTAAGCGAACGAGCCTCGACGGTGTACGAATCTGTTCGATATGTGGTTCAGAGCTTTATTCATGCCTCGAGTGAAAAGGAAATTATTTTTACGAAAGGAACGACAGAATCCATCAATTTATTAGCGCACAGTTTCTGTCAAGCGTTCATGAAACCGGGTGACGAAGTTATTTTGAGCTTAATGGAACACCACGCGAATATCGTGCCTTGGCAGTTAGCGAAAGAAATTTTTGGCATAGTAATTCGTGTTATTCCCATCGATGAAAAAGGGATTTTGGACTTAAACGTCTATCAATCATTGCTCTCAGAAAAAACAAAGCTGGTTTCCATTACGCATGCTTCAAATGTGTTGGGAACAGTAAATCCTGTTCAGGAAATGATTGAAATGGCCCATGCAAAAGGCATTCCAGTCGCCTTAGATGGTGCTCAATTTGTCGTGCATCAAAAAGTGGATGTCCAAGCTTTAAATTGTGATTTTTATAGTTTTTCAAGTCACAAATTATATGGCCCGACGGGTCTTGGAGTTTTGTACGGAAAACGAAAGTGGTTGGATAAAATGCCCCCTTATCAAGGTGGAGGGGATATGATTCGGAGCGTGTCTTTCGAAAAAACCAATTTTGCGTTTCCTCCAGAGCGATTTGAAGCGGGAACCCCCAATATTGCAGGGGTCATTGGTTTAGCGGCGGCAATTGAGTATCTGGAGAAAATCGGCCTCGATAAAATTCAGGCTTATGAACAAGATTTACTTCGTTATGCTCTGCAAACGATGAAAGAAATTCCTGGACTTCGAATTTTGGGCGAGGCTTCGGAGAGGGCTCCGCTTATTTCCTTTCTATTCCCAGATATTCATGCTCATGATGTCGGGACCATCTTGGATCATGAAGGCATCGCTTGCCGAGCGGGGCACCACTGTGCGATGCCCTTGATGAAGTTTTTTGGAGTTCCGGCCAGTGTTCGAGTGTCTTTTGGGTTTTATAACACGCATGCTGAGATCGACGTCTTGGTGCAGGCTTTGCATAAATTGCAGCAAGTGTTTGGGCAAGGAGAACACTCATGAGTGTACCGATAGGGGACTTTGAAGGCTTAAGTGATCTCTATCAGCAGGTCATTCTGGATCATGGTCGTAAGCCTAGAAATCACCATCGAATGGAACACTACTCTCATTTTAAAGTGGGACATAATCCCTTATGCGGAGACGAGTTGACTTTGTTTTTGGATATTCAAAATGATCGAATTCAGCGCATCAGTTTTGAAGGACAAGGCTGCGCGATTTCTACCGCATCCACCTCCTTGATGACGGAAAGCTTGCGGGGAAGAACGCGACAAGAAGCGAAAGCCTTATTCGCCAAAGTGTATACCCTTTTGACGGGGAAGCTGGACGCGGATGAACTCGAGAGTTTAGGAAAGTTGCAAGTCTTGAAAGGCGTGAATGAATTCCCAGTGCGGGTTAAATGCGCAGCCTTGGCCTGGAGGACACTTGAAGCGATCTTAAACAATGACACAGAAACGGAAATTAGCACGGAGTAAATCATGGAAAATTGTAATTTAACTTTAACGAACTCAGCCAAAGCCCATTATTTAAGTCTGATTGAAAAAACCCCAGGAGCTTTGGGGGTTTTATTTTTCGTTAAAAAAGCGGGTTGTTCTGGCTTAATGTACCAATCAGAACTCGTTTTTGATCAAAATCCAGACAATCTCTCTGTTTTTGAAGACGGAAAATTAAAAATTTTTATCTCACGAAAATCAGGGCCATATTTGAATGGAATTCGTGTCGATGTCATCAAAAAAATGTTTGGTCAATCCCAAGTGGTATATGAGAATCCCAATGAAATTTCGCGTTGTGGTTGCGGAGAGAGCTTTAAGGTCAAGGACTGAGGATTATGCGCTATGAAGATATCACGATTGTGAAGCGGGAGGTTTCGGGGACATTGATTCCGGATGGCCAATCCGTTAACTTACTCCCGGGTACGGAAGTCCTTGTCACACAAGCCCTGGGAGGGAGCTTTACACTGAACGTTAACGGGAATTTAGTTCGCATCGATGGAAGGGATGCTGATGCCTTAGGAAGGGAACCTGTTGAATTACCGATTGATCGTTTGAAAAACTTTGTGGGGCCAGTGAGTGAGGAGCTTCTGTGGGATCAACTCAGAACCGTATACGATCCCGAAATTCCGGTGAATATCGTGGATTTGGGTTTGGTGTATGAGTTGGTGATTTCTGAAAGGGAAGGAGGCGGATATCACATAGGAGTTCAAATGACTTTAACGGCGCCCGCTTGCGGGATGGGGCCGGTTCTCGCGAAAGACGTGGAGAGTAAGCTGAGAATGGTCCCCCAGATAGAAGCAGTCGATGTTGTTTTAGTGTTTGATCCTCCGTGGTCATCAGAAATGATGTCTGAAGCGGCCAAATTAGAACTTGGAGTGCTTTAAGGCGGTTATTTTTGTTGGGCATCTGAGATCCGTCCTCCATGGATAAAGGAAATGGAGGAGAGAAACATGTCCGTATTAACCGTTGAGCAAAAAGTGATGGATCAATATAACTGTGCTGTAGAAGACCTCTTAAAAGCCTTTGCGGAAGAAGGCCTGACGTCGAAGCAAGTGGCACAACGATTGAGCTGCGGCGTCAGTAACGTGCGTCGAATTGCTCGGAAGTATCAGATTCAATTCAATCAACCGAGTCAAATGCCGACTATTTTTCAGGATGATTTATTTAGGAGCGAAGACATTAACGTTAAAAATTTTCTTTCTCGTGTGTGGCGAACCTGTCCTCAGGTGGTTTGCCACATCTAACAGGGGTATACAACATGACAACTGCAATTTATCCCGGGACTTTCGACCCCATGACTTTGGGTCACTTGAACATTATCGAGCGCGGGATAAAGCTTTTCGATCGAGTGCTGGTGGCAATCGCTCCGGGCATTCATAAAACGCCCATGTTTTCTCTGGATCAGCGCCTGGTTCTCGCGACACAAGTATTGGAAAATTTTCCTCAAGTTGAAGTTTTGCCGCTGGAAGGGCTGCTGATTCGATTTGCAGAAAAACAAGAAGCTCGTGTCATTCTTCGAGGATTGCGTACGGCAAGTGACTTTGAATATGAGTACCAATTATCGGGCATGAACCATCAGCTTTCTCCCCATATTGAGACTGTCTTTTTGACGCCGGAGGATCGTTATCAATGTATTTCTTCAACCTTAGTTCGAGAAGTGGCCAGGTTGGGAGGGGATGCTCATCTGTTTGTTCCTCGGGTCGTCAATGAAGCGTTGTTGGAGTTGCTAAAACATGGCACTGCTGATTACTGAGGATTGTATTAACTGCGATGTTTGCGAGCCCGCCTGTCCCAATCAAGCCATCACGCAAGGGGAATATATTTATGAAATTCATCCAGAACGATGCACGGAATGTGTCGGACATTTTGATGAGTCTCAGTGTGTGGCTTTATGTCCAGTCAATTGCATTATTCTTGACCCTCATTATAAAGAAAGCGTGATGCAATTGATGGAGAAGTATCGAATTTTAAATCAATAAATGCGTCATCAGGGCAGCGATGAGGGTATTGCGATCCGTTTTTTTAGTATATTGCACATGCATTTGCATTAAAAATAGTCCACGGGCTTGCGAAGATCTCCATTGAATGCTCATGTCAGGGGAGAAATCATTCATTTTCGCATCAAATTTTTTCAGATCCCAATCAAAGAAATTTGAAAGTCCCAAAGCCATATGTAGATGGCCTTTCGCAGCGGATTCACTGACAAGCTTGGAGCTTCCTTGGGTTTCTAAAAGACAGAGGGAAATTTCAGTCAAAGGGCGCCGATGTTTGAAAAAGGCTTCGGCCCAATGTTCGCAAGAACAATGTTGATAAATAAAGATTTCACAGATATCTCGAAGGGTCTCAGGTAGAGCTTGGACAATTTTTTCTTCAGATAAAAATGAAAGAGGCTGAGCTGCAGCTGATTTTAATCGATACCCTTTACGACGATGTGTTTCAATGTCGAGCGAATCTTTTTGAATTTTTTGAATAATTTTCCAAATGGCGGTTCGAGAGAGATTGAGATCTTCGGCTAAATCTAGGCCAGAATGAAATTTCCCGTCGGATAAGGTGTCCAGCACTTGGTGATTAGAGGCTCGACAGGGTCGAAAAAAAGGAATTTTCATTGCATTTAAAGTCTTATTGGCATGACGACAAATAGGGTATTGGCATCCTCAGGATCAAGCAGCAAAGCGCTGCTGTGAGCATCTTCTACCGCCATTTCAATCTCGTTTCCGGTGTAGGCATTGATCGCATCCAAAAGATAGGCTGCATTAAAACCGATTTGAAAACTGTTTCCTTGATAAGCCACTTCAATCTCATCTGAAGCTTCTTCATGTTCTGGATTATTGGCGGTGACATGCAAGGAACCGGGCTTGAGTTGAATTCGAACTCCGCGAAATTGCTCATTGCACAAGATTGAGGCTCGAGTTAAAGCATCTTTCAAGTGCTCACGTTGAGTTCGCAGAATATTTTTTCCTTGCAGAGGAATCACTCGAGAGTAATCCGGATATTTTCCTTCAAGCAATTTTGAAGTGAAAGTGTAATTTTTAAGTTCAAAACGAATATGATTGTCTCCAAAGATAATCTTGAGAGATTCCCCTTCTTCGGTACTCATGAGTCGAATAAGTTCAGTGACAGCTTTTCTTGGGACGATAAAAGATTTATTCGGGGCCTGCTCAAAAGGCCTTTTCAGAAAAGAGAGCGCCAATCGATGACCATCGGTTGCAACAACACGGAAAATTTCAGGAGAGACTTCAAACAGCATGCCGTTTAAAAAGTATCGAACATCCTGCTGTGCCATTGCAAATTGCGCTTTTCGTAAAAGCAGAGACAATTCTTTCTGTTCGAGGATGAGAAATTTATTACTCAAGTGAGAATTAATTTGAGGAAAGGCCTTTGCATTCATTGAGGATAAAAGAAAGCGACTTTTTTCAGACGTCACCGTGACTCGAGTTTGTGATTCATCCACGCTAAGCGAAATCAAAGCATTCTCAGGAAGGCTTCGACAGATATCAGTAAATTTTCGTGCAGGAACTGCAATTTCTCCTTTTTGATTTGAGTCTGTAGCTGATAGTTCAATATGAGCAATTAATTCAATTTCAAGATCCGTCGCACTCAAGATGAGTAAGGAATCTTGAACAACCAATTTAATATTCATGAGAATGGGCTGAGTGTGTTTTCGTTCAACTACCCCGAGGAGAAATTGTAAGGGTTTTAAAATGTGTTCGCGATTTACCGTAAATTGCATGTTTTTGGATTCTCTAGTCGAATAAAAGTGAGCGATTCTGATGCAAATCGCCTCTACTCGCAATTGTGGCAAGGGTTAGGGCAGGCCCCAGTAAAATTTTTTACTTGTCTATTTTTTGCTCAATAAAGATTAGGTGAAATTTTCCTTTCAGATATGATGCGGCCACGTTTTTCCGGGGAAAGGACTCCGAATTCATGCAAAAACCTAATCATTCTGCTTTTTTCTTTCGTGAACTGGTCGCTAAAAATATGAAGGAATATTTTTCGCGTTTTGAGCTTGGTTCAAATCCACCTCGGGATATTTATCCGGAAGTTTTGGCAGAACTAGAACGACCTTTGTTGGAATCGGTGTTGTTGTTTACGCGTGGAAATCAAAGCGAAGCCTCTAAAATTTTAGGGATTAATCGCGGGACACTCCGGAAGAAACTCGTTCAGTATCGAATGGTGAGTCGTTAATTAAGTCGCAATGTTGTGCTTCTCGTATTTACATAAGAAACTTGCGACGAGAGGATCAACAACTTGGTACTTATTGTTTTCTTTGCAGATGAGGTCTTCCTCTTCTAGGGCTTTTAACGCATTGACGATAGCAGCGCTTGTCAGATCAACTTTTCTTTGCGCTATTTTTCCAGTGATAGGAATGTTTGCATTTTCGGCAATCAGTGTTAAGACTTTTAAACATCCGGTATTCAAAGATTTTAACTGGCCCCGGATAACATCTGATTTTTTTTCTAGCAACTCATCCCACGACCTTTCAACTTGATCGGGTGTTATTTTGTGATCTTCGGAGTCTTTCCAAATTTGGAAACACAGATTGTAAACTCGCTTTGGATGCAGATGTGTTAACGAAAATATTTTATTGAAGGTTTCTTCTGAAAGTGTTCCTCCTTTAGTTTCTATTGCAACTTTATTGATGTAATCCACATAAAGCTCTTGCTTGATTTTACCTAAGTGCAGGCGTTCACATAATTCGTAGAGTGGCATTGACCGATCATCAACCATGTGACTTAAGAGGCTCCGGTTACTACCAGAAAAAATAAAAACAATATGTTTACTATTTTGTGCGAATTCTCTTATCGCGCCTTGCAGGGCAAATCCATTTTCAATGTGATTGATTTCTTGAATTTCATCAAAAAATAAAACTGCTTTTTGATTGAAATCTGATAATAAACTTTCTAGAAAATTAAGAGCCACGAGTATATTTTCTGGAATATCTTCATCGTCTTCGGGGATAATTTCCACACCAATAAGCCCTTTTACTCCAAAGTTCCATTTTTTCTTGGTTTTTGAGAAATAAGCAGCAAGTTTTGAGAGAATTGATCCAGCTTCCACCTCACCGCCCATCAAAAGATGCGTGACAGATCGAATGGTTTCCATGATTTTGAGTTCAACAGAGCGTTGAGTTTGTGATATAAAAAAATTAGTCTCTCCGTATGGGATCTTTAATTCTTCTAAGACGCGCTTCACTAAACTTGTTTTTCCATAACGTCTTGATCCGAATATTAGAGTGTGGTGGCCTTTCTTTATGTTGTAGCTGAGGTCTTTGATTTCTTTTTCTCTGCCTAGAAAGGCCATACCTTTAGCAATTCCCTGTGGAAAATGATCTTCTTCTTTCACGAGAATTCACCAAAATTTTATGTTGTCTCATTTTACTCTATTTTTACTAAGTAAGCAATTGTTTAGTAAATATGTCCGTGCTTCTAACTCCTCAGCAAAGCTTCGATCAATTTTTGAGGATCAGGATCATTCGTTAAGAATTGTTCAAGGTTTGTTGAAATCGGGGCGTAAATATCTTCTTGTTTTGCTAGATTTGACAAGGTAGTCGCGGTTTTGACACCTTCTACGACTTGCCCAATTCGCTGATAAGCTTCTGCCATAGAGAGGCCTTGCCCCATCATTACCCCGAAACGGCGGTTTCGAGATTGGTTGTCGGAACAAGTCAAAATTAAATCACCGAGGCCACAAGGACCGAGCAGAGTCGTGGCTTGCGCTCCTAAGGCTTTTGCAAAGCGTTGCATTTCATGGACGCCTTTATTCATCAACATAGCTTTGGTATTCATGCCATACCCTAAGCCGTCAGCAATGCCGACGCAGATACTGACGACATTTTTTACGGCTCCGCCAATTTCTGCCCCAATCAAATCTTGAATGATAGAAGTTTTGAATCTTGCATTATCAAAATCATCCTGAACCGCTTGCGCAAAAGTCATATTATTCGTCGCCAGATTCACTTCTGTGGGTTCTTTTTGAGCGACTTCCACTGCAAAACTGGGTCCGGTTAATAAAACTTGGGACAGTTTATTTCCAAAAACTTCATCGACCACGGCGCCAAGTAACTTCCCAGTCTTCGGGTCTAGTCCCTTACTGGCCCAAATGATGCCTTTGTCTAGAGGGTAATCGTGAACGCAATATTCCAGAATTTCTCGGAAAGCATGAGAAGGCACTGCAAAAAGAATACGTTCGACTTGATGGAGGTCTTCAAGCAAATGACGAGAAATGCTGATGTTGGAGGGAAATTTAAATCCGGGTAGATATTTTTTATTTTCTTGCTCACTTTCGAGCGCGGTCGCGTGATCTGCATCTCGACTCCACAGTAAAACTTTCCTGCGATTATTGGCAAGATGGAGTCCCAGCGCACTTCCCCATGCACCTGCACCAATCACTAAATAGTCTGCTTTCATGGGATCTCTCCTCTGGGCTTTTAAAGTCTCGGGATTGTATGAATTTAAGCTTTGGGTGCAATCTTTCAGCAAGATTAAATCAGATCGCTTAGCTTTTCATTTTATCGCATAATTTCGGACGTATTTTTTTGTTGGAGTTGCCGATGCCCGGAATTAAATCAGATCGTTGGATTATTGAACAGTCGAAAAATTTTGACATGATCTCGCCATTCGAAGCGAAACAAGTTCGATCAGTGAGTGAAAAAAAAGTCATCTCATATGGAACGTCAAGCTATGGCTACGATGTTCGCTGTGCTCGGGAATTTAAAATTTTTACGAATATCCATTCAGCGATCGTAGACCCCAAGAATTTTTCAGAAGAGAGTTTTGTAGACTTTGAAGGCGATGTCTGCATGATCCCGCCGAATTCTTTTGCACTAGCGAGAACGGTGGAATATTTCAAGATTCCGAGAGATGTCCTCGTGATTTGTTTAGGCAAATCGACGTATGCCCGTTGCGGGATTATCGTGAATGTCACCCCGCTTGAGCCGGAGTGGGAAGGGAATGTCACGCTGGAATTTTCAAATACGACCAATTTACCTGCCAAGATTTATGCCGGAGAAGGTGTGGCGCAGATGCTGTTTCTGCAATCGGATGAAATTTGTCAAACCTCGTATCGAGATCGGGGTGGGAAATACCAGGGGCAGAGAGGGGTGACGCTTCCAAAGGCCTAAGTCTTTAAAAAGATGATTTTTAAAATAAGATTATTAACAAATAATTAAGCTTTATTTTTAGCATGATGATTTTTTCACGTCTATCTTCTTCAGAAGGGGATGGGGGGAGAAAAAATTATGTCGAAAGACGAGCAAGATTATTTAGTTTATTTATTTTTGTTAAATAGCTTCGCCGCTTTGTGGGAAGGCCTTTCTGATGTGATGATTCAGGTATTCTTTCTGACGATAGTGATTCCTTTGAGTTTTGATGGAAGCACTCCAGCAGGCACTTCCACGGAAATTATTCGAAGTCCGGTAATTTCAATTCCGGTCAGGAATATATTGAGCACGCCATTCTTCCGTCGTTTTTCCGTGATTTATTATCCGAATTTATATCGGGCTTGGGGAAATTCCCCGCTGATTCCCTTACTGACGCGCTCGACGCATCTCTTGAATGGCTTTCGCTAAGGCGCCTTCCACGCGCTTGATGTCGCTATTCAATCGACGGATATCATCTTGAACGGTGATCAAGCCTTCTTCTGCTTCAGACATTTGAGTTTCGATACTCTCTAATTCTTCGAGAGATCGGCCTTTGGTTTCATAGCCCAAAATGGCGGTTAGACCAAATCCAATCAGGGCCGTCAGTCCCAGGAAAATGGACGTGGAGAAGAGCCCAATGCTGTCTTTTAAAACGGGCAGTAAGAAAATTCCGATAGCAGCGCCTACCTTTCCGGAAGCTGAGGCGAAGCCATGCCCGGTCGCTCGAATATAGGTCGGGAAAACTTCAGCAGGGAGTAGGAAAGTCATGGGATTGGGTCCCATATTCGACATGAAATAAAACACGATAAAACCAACAAAGACCATGATGACTTTAATCGTTTCATCATTGATCGAGATCGCTCCAGCAAAGATGAAGAGTCCTATAGCCATCCCGAAAAACCCCACGGTTTGTAATCGAATGCGTCCCCATTTTTCGACTAACCACATGGCGATTAATATGCCAGCAATCCAGAAAATATCTAAAAACACCGCTCCTTTTGCCGAGTTTAAGTCCTGAGTAATGTAAGAGCCGGAATGATTCACCATGATGGAGGACAATATGATGGGAGTGAAGAAGCCAATGCCGTAGAGTGCAATGTCCATTAAAAACCAAGACAGTGAAGTTAAGAGCGTTCGTTTAATAAAGGTTGGCGTAAAAAGAGTGAAGAATGAACCTTTTCGTGGGGGATTGGCGATTTCTAATTTGACCGAAGTTTTGGTCATTTTTTCCGCTAAACGAGTGGCTTTTTCATGTTTCCCTTGGTTGATTAGCCAGCGAGGGCTTTCCGGCAACCAAGCTCGGAAAATCAAAACAATAATCGCGGGAACGACAGCGAGTCCTAACATCCAACGCCAGGCATTGAGCTCAGGATGAATTTTAAGAATGGCATAACCCAAGAGTGCGCCGCTTAAAGCTCCCAGGGCTTGGAAACCAAAGCCACTGACTAGCATTCTCCCTCGAAGTCGCTTGGGCATGTTTTCAGTGATGTAGGTTGAACTGACAGGATAATCTGCTCCTACCCCAATCCCCACGAGAAAGCGCAGAAAAATCAACCACATTTCATTCGGGGCAAACGCAGAGGCTCCCGCAAAAATCACAAAAAACAAAAGATCGATGAGCAAGAGCGCTCGCCGACCAATTTTATCGGTAAATCGTCCAAAAATAGAAGCTCCCACGATACAACCCAGCGGGGCGGCGGCGCCAATCAACCCCAGCATTTCAGGGGAAGTATTAAACTCATTGGCGATAAGAGGCAGGCCGACAGCGATGATGAATAAATCGAATCCATCCAGAAAAATTCCCATCGATGCCAGAAACCAAATCCACCAATGTCTGAGAGTTAACTTTGAATCATCCATGGCTTTTGTTAGTTGCATGATATCCCTTTGGCTTAAGTGCTAATGATGAAGCTGCAGAATGATATGTTAATCTCCCCGAATAAAAAAGGTTTAATGAATTCAAAATATGGACTAAGGCCCTCAGGAAATTTTATTTTTTTAGGATGGGATTTTTAATAATAGATGATTGAATTAATAAGAGATTTTTTAAACAAATCTTCGAGAAATAGCTTATCTTTTTTTGAGTATATGCAGTGGGCACTTTATGCCTCAGAGAAAGGCTATTATGCTTCAAATTTAAGCAAGTTTGGGACTCAAGGGGACTTCACTACCGCCTCTGAATTGACGCCATTATATGCTCAGTTATGGGCCATTCAGTGTGCAGAAGTGATGCAACGACTGGGCTATGTTGAAATTTTGGAATTGGGCCCGGGCAGTGGGAAGTTTGCCATTGATCTGCTTCAAGCTTTAGCTGCCTTAGGTATCGAAGTGAAACATTATTATTTGTTTGAAATTAGCTCAAATCTTCGAGCTCGCCAGCAAGAATATTGTCGGCAGTTTGAGCCTTGGGTTTCTAAAATCACTTGGCTAGAGGAACTCCCTGCACAAGAGTCATTCTCGGGAATTATTTTTGCCCATGAAGTTTTAGATGCAATGCCGGTGCATCAATTTATTAAAAAAGAAGGAAAGTTTTGGGAAGTTTTTGTTGAAATAAATAAAGATCACTTATCTTTTGCTGAACCTAAAGTCGCTTCTTCGGAGCTTCAGTTTGCGCTTGAAAATTTAGAAACTCGCCTGGGTTCTTTCCCCGAGGGATTTCAGTCAGAAGTTAATTTGGAGCTTGGGGCTTACTTAGCTTCAATTGACCGATTTTTAAAAGCAGGGCTCGTGTTTTTTGTGGATTATGGATATTCCGAACGAGAGTATTACCAGCCTTCAAGATCGAAGGGGACCTTAATGGCCTATCACAAGCATGAGGCGAACGAAGACATTTTATCTCGGCCCGGAGAGCAGGACATTACGGCACATGTGGATTTTTCTCGAGTCGCGGAAGTCGCTCTGGAACAGGGATTCACCTTGGAAGCTTATACTCAGCAAGGCTTGTTCTTGGCTAATCTCAGGTCTCATTTTTCTGCTGAAATTTCTCCAGAAGCTTCACAATATTTGAGACGACTGATGCATCCTGCGGCGATGGGTGAAATTTTTAAAGTGATGCTGCTTCAAAAAAAACTGCCTACATCAGAGTGGAGAGGGTTTCTAGGAGTGAATCAGCGCAATCGGCTTTGAACAGTTCTGGACTACTTAGCCATTTCTATTTAATATTAGGAATTAATGAAATTCTTAATTTAAGGAATTTAGATGAGAGTAGAAGCAGTTAAAATTGGACGTCATGGAGTTTTAGTTATTCCTTCAGTGCTCAGGAAACGCTTTGGTTTTCAAGAAGGGAGTCTTGTGATTACAGAAGACCATGGAGATGGGGTGTTGATTCGTCCCGCTGTTGCCTTGCCTGTTGAAATATATTCAGAAGAGCGACAAGCAGAATTTTTACTCTCTAATGCGATTGACAAGGAAGACTATGAAGAAGCCAAAAAGTCAGTGTTGGCACTGGGGCTTAATCCACTGAAAATCAAGCATTATCGCTGAAAAAGTTAGAGGTACTCATTGATGAAAACTGGAATGAAAATACTTTTTTTAGATGCCAATATATTATTTTCTGTTGCTTATCGGGAAAATTCAAAACTAGGGCTGTTGTGGACATTAGAAAAGACAGAGTTGATGACTTCTTTCTACGCCTTGGAAGAAGCTCGTCGAAATTTAAAGTTGCCAGATCAACACGCTCGTCTTGAGTTTTACGCCACGCAATTAAAAATCGTTTCGCATGACCTTTTAGTGTTACTTCCTCAAGATTTAATTTTGAAAGATAAGGACCGCCCTATTCTCAGTGCAGCCATTCAAGTAAAAGCAGACTTCTTGCTCACAGGAGATTTTCAAGATTTTGGAAGATATTTTGGAACCGTGATTCAAGGGGTGATGATTTTGCCTCCAGCAGAATTTCTTAAAAATTTTTCAACATAAATTGGAACTACTCGAAGCTTGTGTTAAATTAGGACTAATTCAGTCCTAATTTAAGAAAAATGTTACGTATCAGTAAGCTCGCTGATTATGCCTGCCTTATTATGGCTTTTGTAGCTGAGACTTCAGTGCCGTTTCCCAATGCGACCTTGGTTTCTGCCAGCCTGCATTTGGGCTTGCCTAGCGTGCGAAAAATCTTACAGTTGCTTTCTCATGCAGGTTTATTAAGGGCCTCTCGAGGCATATCGGGGGGATATCAACTCGCTCGACCTGCGGATCAAATCTCTTTGCTTGAAATGATTGAAGCCGTGGATGGGAAGCTCGCGTTGACAGATTGCTGCGTCACTCAAAAGTGCCACATTATTCATCAATGTCAGGGACAGTCGGGGTGGCGAGAGATCAATCAGGTTATCGCAGAAGCCCTTCGAGCTCGCAAGCTAGGGAGTTTGCTTCATGACTGAAGTTTTGGAAGCGAAAATCAGCCAATCCTACGAGTTTGGCTTTGTGACTGATATTGAGATGGAAACGATTCCTCCCGGGTTAAGTGAAGCCGTGGTACGGGAAATTTCACGGCGAAAAAATGAACCGGAGTTCTTGCTGAATTTTCGTTTAAAAGCCTTTGAAGCTTGGAAATCAATGAAAATGCCCACTTGGCAAAATCTCAACATTGAGCCTCTAGATTTTCAATCGATCAGTTATTTTTCCGCGCCGAAAAGTAAAAAAGATGGGCCGAAAAGTTTGGATGAGATTGACCCCAAACTGCTGGAAACCTATAAAAAATTGGGAATCCCCTTGCATGAACAGAAAATGTTAGCAGGAGTGGCCGTCGATGCCGTATTTGACTCTGTTTCTGTTGCGACAACATTCAAAGAAAAGTTGAGTGAAGCGGGCGTGATTTTCTGTTCTTTTAGTGAAGCGGCGAAATCGTATCCAGATTTAGTTGAGCGTTATCTTGGGACAGTGGTTCCCATCAAGGACAATTATTTTGCGGCGTTGAATTCCGCGGTGTTTAGCGATGGGTCCTTTGTATATCTCCCGAAAGGCGTTCGCTGCCCCATGGAATTGTCGACGTATTTTCGAATTAATGCGGCTAAAACAGGGCAATTTGAACGAACGTTAATTGTAGCGGATGAAGGCAGTTATGTGAGTTACCTTGAAGGCTGCACAGCACCGATGCGAGATGAAAATCAATTGCATGCTGCAGTCGTTGAGATTGTGGTTATGCGAGAAGCGCAAGTGAAATATGCCACCGTTCAAAATTGGTATCCTGGTGATGAAAACGGACGAGGAGGCATTTATAACTTTGTGACGAAACGAGGGGCCTGTCGGGGTGAGCATGCCAAGCTGTCATGGACCCAGATTGAAACGGGTTCAGCCATCACCTGGAAATATCCGAGTGTAGTGCTCTTGGGGGATCATTCTGTTGGAGAATTTTATTCCGTAGCACTGACTTCAAAGTGTCAGCAGGCAGACACAGGAACTAAAATGATTCATATCGGAAAAAACACGAAAAGCACCATTATTGCCAAGGGAATTTCAGCCGCTCGAGGACAAAATACCTATCGTGGACTGGTTAAAGTGTTGCCGACAGCGGAGAACGCCAGAAATTTTACGCAATGCGATTCTTTGCTGATTGGTGAAGCCTGCGGGGCGCACACCTTTCCACGCATCGAAGTGAAGAATCCTTCGGCCAAGGTCGAGCATGAGGCAAGCAGTTCAGCGATTTCGGAAGAGCAAAAATTTTATTGTCGACAACGAGGCTTATCAGAAGAAGATGCCGTGGCATTGATCGTCAATGGATTTTGTAAAGCAGTTTTTACGAAATTGCCGATGGAATTTGCTGTCGAAGCACGAAAGTTAATGGAAATCAGCCTGGAAGGCGCCGTAGGTTAATGAGGGAAAAATGTCTCGATTAGTGATTAAAGATTTACAGGTTTCTCGTGATTCCAAAGCCATTTTGAAGGGATTGAATTTAGAAATTCATCCCGGCGAGATTCATGTTTTGATGGGTTTAAATGGAGCCGGGAAAAGTACGCTGAGTCATGTCTTAGCTGGGAAGCCAGGCTATACCGTGGATGCAGGATCCGTGACTTTAAATGGAGAAGATTTTCTTGCCTTGAATGTTCAGGAGCGGGCCTTACGAGGATTTTTTCTGGCCATGCAGTATCCCGTTGAAATTCCTGGGGTGAATAACTTGTATTTTCTTCGTGCAGCGGTGAATGCGGGTCGAAATTACCGGGGAGAACCTGAAATTGATGCCATGGATTTTATTCCGATGACGAAAGTCGCGATGAAACAGTTGAAAATGGATGAAAAATTTTTGCAGAGAAGTGTGAATGAAGGGTTCTCTGGGGGTGAAAAAAAGCGAAATGAAATTTTGCAGATTTTATTGTTGAAGCCCGAGATGGTGGTTTTGGATGAGATTGATTCCGGCTTGGATATCGATGCGTTGCAAATAATCGCCGAAAATTTGAAGCAGCTTCGAGAGGGGAATCGCAGTTTTTTAATCATTACCCATTACCAACGTTTGTTGAATTATCTCTCTCCCGATTATGTGCATATTTTGTCGGATGGAAAAATTATCCAGTCAGGCGGACCTGCTTTGGCAAAGGAAATTGAAGCGAAGGGTTATTCGAATGTTGGGGGATAAGTGCAGCGATGCAGAGATTGAAGAGATCTTTCATCGAGTTAAAGCCGGAGAACGCTCAACGCTCAAGATTGAGACAAGTTCATATACCATTATGTTGGAAGAGCATGCGCACTTAAGTCTTGAAGTGGAAACCTCACACGACAATTCCGTCGTTCAATCTATAGAGGTCTGGCAAGCGGCACATTCTCAATTTGAGATTTTTTATGCGCATCGAGGCCAAGGAGTCGGTCGATATAATTTACATGTCCATTTGCAAGGGGAACATGCTCGCTGTCGAGCCTTTGGCTGTTATCAGATGGCGAAAAATGATCAGCTAGACCATCATCTCTGGATTGAACATGCGGCTGATCACACTCGAAGCGAGCAGTTCTTTAAAGGGATTGTCGATGGACAATCTCGGGTGAGATTCAATGGAAAAGCTACGGTTCATGCAAAGGTAAAGCAGGCTGAAGTGCGTCAACATAATTTCAATCTTTTGCTTTCAAAAACTGCGGAAGTGGAAACAAAACCAGAACTCGAAATTTTTGCAGATCAGGTTAAAGCTGTTCATGCAGCGACTGTGGGTCAGTTGGATGAAGAAGCTTTGTTTTATTTAAGGTCTCGGGGAATTTCAGAAGCTTCCGCTCGGCAGATGATGATTGCAGGGTTTTTGGAAGAAGTGAGAGAGAGATTTTTACGCGATCGCAGACCATTGATTTAAAAATGAGCACTTGAGCCGTTTCAAAAATTTTTTTTCATCAGCAAGTGATTGACTTAAAAGCATTTCATTTTTCTACACAGCTAATTCACAGCTTGTTCACTTGCAGCAGGCACTTCACTACTCTATCTTGTATTTAGAAGGTAATAAACAACTATATATTGTGTTTATAGGGTTTTAAAAGTCACGTAAAAAGGAAGGAATAGGATGGAAATATTGCCCAATATGACGGAGAAATTTTCTGAAAAATTAGAGGCTTCGGAAGGAAATTCAGGAAATTATATTTTTCATGCATTGGAATTTCGGGTGCTTAAACGAGATAAGGCAAACAAAGAGTTTGAACCGATCAAAATTAAGAATGCCATTTTGAAAGCTTTTGAAGCAGTGGAAGGCAAAGAAGCCGTCAAATCAGACCGAGTCTTACAAATTGTGGATTTGCTTTTGGATGATGTTCTGGGGGCATTACAGCGTCGTATGCCCAATGGGGGAGTGCTGGGTATCGAAGACATTCAAGATCAAGTCGAATTGGCTTTGATGCGTCGGGACCAATATGAAGTATTCCGTCGTTATGTCTTGTATCGAGAGCAACGTCGACTGGTTCGCGACAATGCGGTGACGGTGATTAAGCCTGGGCAACTTCGAGTTCGACTTTCAGACGGGGCCTTGGTTTTATTGGATGAAGCCCGATTATTGCAAGTGGTTCAAGAAGCCTGCTCGAATTTAGATGGTGTTGATGCTGATCGACTCTTCGGTGAAGTGAAGCGAAATTTATTTGAGGGCATTGAGATCGGGGAAATTGATCGTGCCATGACCCTTGCTGCTCGTCAGTTGATTGAAACGGAACGAAATTACACTTACGTTGCGGCTCGAATGTTGTTGCATAGCTTCCGTTCTGAAGCCTTATCTTTTTTGGGTTTGGCTTCTGGTGCAACATTTACAGAGATGGAAGCCCTCTATCCCCAAGCCTTATCGACGTATATCCAAAGGGGAATTGAATTAGAAAGACTGGATCCTGCCCTTGGAAAATTTGATCTTGAACGTTTGGGCCAAGCGCTAGTCAATGAACGAGATCAGCAGTTTGACTATCTTGGACTTCAGACTCTTTACGATCGTTATTTCATTCATGAGAAAGAGGTTCGCTATGAATTACCGCAAGTTTTTTTTATGCGAGTGGCCATGGGACTGTCACTTCGAGAAAACGATAAGAATGCGAAAGCGATAGAATTTTATAATGTTCTTTCTAATTTCGATTACTTGGCCTCGACGCCGACTTTATTTAATTCTGGGACGACTCGATCTCAGCTCTCGAGCTGCTTTTTATCGACGGTGGGCGATGATTTATTTGAGATTTGTCATCAATTTGAAACCAATGCACTGCTTTCAAAATTTGCAGGCGGCTTAGGCAATGACTGGACACCGGTTCGAGCCATGGGAGCGCACATCAAAGGGACGAACGGAAAGTCTCAGGGGGTCGTGCCCTTCCTCAAGGTCGTGAATGACTTAGCTGTTGCAGTCAATCAAGGAGGAAAACGAAAAGGAGCGGTCTGCGTCTATCTTGAAACTTGGCATTTGGATATTGAAGAGTTTTTGGATCTTCGCAAGAACAGTGGAGATGATCGTCGCCGAACTCACGACATGAATACTGCAAATTGGGTGCCTGATTTGTTTATGGAGCGCGTTCAAGAAGAGGGGGAGTGGACCTTATTTACCCCAAATGAAGTGCCGGATCTGCATGAATCGTATGGTGAAACCTTCAAGAAAGCTTATTTGGGGTATGAAGAAAAAGCTCGTCGAGGGGAAATTTTGTCTAAGAAGATTTCTGCGACAAAATTATGGCGAAAAATGTTATCGATGCTGTTTGAAACAGGGCATCCCTGGATCACCTTTAAAGACGCTTGCAATATTCGGTCTCCTCAGCAGCATTGTGGAGTGGTGCACAGTTCCAATTTGTGTACAGAAATTACTTTGAATACCAACAAAGATGAAATTGCGGTCTGCAATTTGGGCAGTATCAATCTTCCCGCACATATGGCGAATGGAAAATTGAACAGCAAAAAATTGAAAAACACGATTCAAGTGGCCATGCGTATGCTCGATAACGTGATTGATATCAACTATTACGCGGTACCTGAAGCTCGAAAATCAAATCTGGCTCATCGCCCTGTGGGCCTGGGCATTATGGGTTTTCAAGATGCGCTTTATCATTTGGGTATTGAATATGCTTCAGAAGCTGCCGTGGAATTTGCGGATCGCAGCATGGAGGAAGTGAGCTATTACGCCATCGAAGCCTCGAGTCACTTGGCAGAAGAGCGAGGATCTTATGAAACCTACGAAGGTTCTTTATGGAGCAAAGGGATTCTGCCGATTGATTCGATTCAATTATTGCAAAATATTCGTGGTAAAAATTTGAAGCAAGACAACAGCCAGACGATGGATTGGAATAAGCTTCGTAATCGAGTTCAAACCAAAGGCATGCGGAATTCCAATGTGATGGCCATTGCGCCGACAGCTACAATTTCCAATATCTGTGGGGTGTCTCAGTCGATCGAACCCACGTATCAAAATTTATATGTGAAATCGAATTTATCGGGAGATTTCACGGTCGTGAATCCGTATCTGGTTGACGAGCTTAAAAAGCTGGGCATTTGGGACCAAGTCATGGTGAATGATTTGAAATATTTCAATGGATCCGTGCAGCAAATTGGTCGAATTCCTGCAGAACTCAAAACGCGGTTTGCAACTTCTTTTGAAATCGACCCGACCTGGCTTATTCAAGCGGCTTCTCGTCGTCAAAAATGGATTGATCAAGCGCAGTCCTTGAATCTTTACATGGCTAAACCTTCCGGTAAGAAAATGGCGGCAATGTATGATTTGGCCTGGAGGCTGGGGCTTAAAACCACGTATTACTTCCGAGGTCTTGGGGCCTCGAGCACAGAGAAATCGACTCTGTCTCGCGGAGAATTAAATGCGGTGAAAATAGAAGAGGAAGAGGTCCAGATGTGTTCGATTTTGGACCCCAGTTGTGAGTCGTGCCAATAAAAGAGAAGGATTTAAAATGGAGACGGTTTTGGAAAAGAAAGTTAAGCTGAAAACGGCTGTTGTGGCGGGGGCAACGGGTCTGGAGAAGGTCGAAATGGGGGCGCGCCGCATTCGAGTGGATGATAAGAAAATCATTAATTGTCGTGCTGATCTCAATCAACTCTTTCCGCTCAAATATGACTGGGCTTGGCAGAAATATTTGGATGCTTGCGCGAATCATTGGATGCCGCAGGAAATCAGCATGCAAGGCGATTTGGCTCTCTGGAAAAATCCGAAAGGCCTGACGGAGGATGAGCGTCGTATTATCAAACGTGCCTTGGGATTTTTCTCTACCGCCGATTCTTTGGTGGCGAATAATTTGGTGTTGGCGGTGTATCGACATATTACGAATCCAGAATGTCGACAATATTTGCTTCGCCAGGCTTTCGAAGAGGCTTTGCATACGCACAGTTATACCTACATCATCGAAAGTTTGGGTTTGGACGAATCAGAATTATTCAATATGTATCGAGAGATTCCGTCAGTTCATGACAAAGCGGCCTGGTCGATTCCCTACACTCAAATTTTGGCTGATCCTTATTTCATGACAGGCACTCAAGAAGCGAACCAAGAATTATTAAAAGCGCTGGTCGCGTTTTATGTCATTTTTGAAGGCATCTTTTTCTATGTGGGATTTGTGCAATTACTGACCTTTGGTCGTCAAAATAAAATGGTGGGTACCTCTGAGCAGATTCAATACATCATGCGAGATGAATCGATGCACATGAACTTTGGAATTGATGTGATTAACCAAATCAAGCTGGAGAATCCTGGGCTGTGGACGACTGAATTCCAAGAGACCATTCAAGAAATGATTCGAGAAGCCACTGAATTGGAATATCGTTATGCTGAAGACACACTGCCTCGAGGAGTTTTGGGCCTTAATGCGGGGATGTTCAAGGAATACATGCACTTTATTGCAAATCGTCGATGTTTGCAGATTGAAATTCCCATACTTTTTCCTGGGGCGACGAATCCCTTCCCTTGGATGAGCGAAGTCATTGATTTGAAAAAGGAGAAAAACTTTTTTGAAACTCGAGTGACGGAATATCAAACCGGCGGCGCTTTGTCCTGGGGTGAGGAAGACGAAGAGGAGAAATAAATCATGATTAGGCATGTGGTTTTCTACAGTTATCGAAAAGAAATTTCTGAGGCTGAAATCAAAAAAGTTTATGAAGATTTAGACAAGATTTCGGCTGCGTTGCCTGGGAGGCTCAATTATACCTGGGGAAAGCATGACGGCTATGATCAGGGTCATCGACAGTATACGCACTGTCTGGTCGTTGATTTTAAAGACAAAGCGGCTCGGGATTTATTTATGACAGATCCCAAGCGGGCGGAATTCTCCAATCGAGAAGTGGCTCCTCGCATGCAAGGCGGTAAAGAAGGCGCAGTGTGGATGGATTTTGAGTGTAGAGCTTAAGCGTTTCGTGAAACTTGCTTATGATGGATTCTGTATCGTTGGAGTGGAGATGTAAAGTTTACATTTTTATTTTTAATTAAATTTAATCTAAAAAACTAGTTTACATCGTTATATCAGACCTGTAATCTCAAAAACGATGCAAGGTAAAACATAGAAGGAGAGAGCATGATTGATCCTAAAAAGATTCAAGAACTGGGCGAAAAAATTACGGCGAAATTGCCTCCTATTTTTAGTGATTTTAAAAAGGAAACTCAGGCAACAATTCATCAATTACTGCAGAGTTTTTTTGCGAAACTGGAGCTGGTGACGCGAGAAGAGTTTGATTTACAACGAAAAGTCTTGGAACGCACGCGAGAGAAAGTGGATGAGCTTGAAAAATTATTGAAAGAGAAGGGAAAAACTTAGGACGTCATGCTAGTACCTTGCGTTTATACCCGCGCTCCAGTGGGGATTTCTGCACAGTCGGTGTTTGTTGAAACGCATCTGTCCCCCGGTCTGCCTCGAATCACGCTGGTGGGTTTGCCCGAAAAAGTGGTTAAAGAAAGCATTGATCGAGTGCGTTCTGCCATTTTAACCAGCGGGTTTGAATTTCCAGCGGCGCGACTCACCATTAATCTGGCTCCTGCTGATATTCCCAAAGAAGGGGGATGTTTCGATCTCCCGATCGCGATGGGCATTTTGTTGGTCAGTGGACAAGTCTTGAATGTCGATTTAACGCAATATGAGTTTTTGGGGGAATTGGCTTTAAGCGGCCGATTGCGACCGGTTCGAAGTATTGTCGCGACAGCAGTAGCAGCGAAAGCAGCAGGACGAATTTTGGTTTTGCCAGAGGAAAATTTAACGGAAGCTTTGTTGGTGGAAGGGGTTAAATGTCTAGCGGCTAAAAGCTTATCGGAAGTCTGCCATTTTCTGCGTTCGGAAGCGCCGCTTCCGCTACAGATCGGTTCTGCCATTGATAAAACCTTGGCGATTTACCCTGATTTAAAAGATGTGCGAGGCCAGGGAATGGGTTGCCGAGCCCTAGAGATTGCTGCGGCAGGAGGGCATCATCTTTTATTTTTTGGGCCTCCTGGTTCAGGTAAAACTTTATTGGCGAGTCGACTTCCCGGGCTTTTAGGTCCGATGTCCTTAGAGGAGGCCTTGGAAGTAGCGTCGATTAGTTCCTTGAAAGGCTTGGTTCCTCATCAAAAAACTTTTTATCAACGACCCTTTCGTGAACCGCATCATACGGCTTCCTCTGTAGCCTTGGTGGGAGGTGGGGGGACGCCCAGTCCAGGGGAGATTTCTTTAGCGCATCAAGGAATTTTATTTCTGGATGAATTTCCTGAATTTCAACGGCAGGTTTTAGAAGCCCTTCGAGAACCCTTAGAGTCAGGAAAGATCGAAATTGCTCGGTCTCGAGGGAGTATTTCTTTTCCCGCCAAATTTCAATTGATTGCAGCGATGAACCCTTGTCCTTGTGGATATTTCGCTTCAATGATCAAAGTCTGTCAATGTTCTCCGCTCAAAATTCAGCATTATCAATCGCGTCTATCCGGGCCACTTTTAGATCGCATCGATTTGACCGTAAAAATTGATCTGATTCCTTTGGAAAAATTGCTGAGATTACCGCAAGGAGAATCAACAAGCGTGATTCGAGCTCGAGTGCTATCAGCGAGAGAGATTCAATGGGAACGTCAGCGGGCTTTAAATTCAAGCTTGAGTGGGAAAATCTTGGAGAAATCAAAATTTTTATCAGCAGATTTATCGAAAAAATTTATTAAGATTTCGGATCAACTCAAGTTTTCGATGCGGGTTTATCACAGAATGCTTCGTGTGGCGAGAAGCATTGCCGATCTTTCGGCTTCAGAAGAGATCTTGGAGTCGCATTTATTTGAAGCACTGCAATTTCGGTCGCAAGGTTTTGGGGATTCATTAAGTTAACGCCATAAAAGTTGAAATAGTGGACTACCATGATTCAAGGGTTCTCAGTATGTTTAAATCGGTAATCCCTTGAAACTTTTCTCTTTCTCCCAACATCGGTGAAATCAAATATTGACAGGGAAAAATCTTTATGCGAATGGACAAACTCACGAATTTATTTCAACAAGCCTTGGCGGATGCTCAGTCTCAGGCCTTAGCACGAGACCACAATTTGATGGAAGTGGCTCACGTGCTTTTGGCGCTTTTAGATCAATCGGGAGGCAGTGCTTCCCCTCTCTTAACTCAAGCGGGAGCGGATCTTCCTGCTTTGAGAAAATCGTTAAAAGAAATTTTAGATGAACTCCCCAAAACTCAAGGTCAGGAAGGGGAAATTCATATTTCAAACGACTTAAATCGAGCGCTAAACTTGACAGAAAAACTCTCGATGCAGCATCAAGATCAATACATTTCCAGTGAATTTTTCTTGTTGGCAGCATTGGAAGATCGAGGCGCGGTGGGCAAAGCGTTGCGACAAGCTAGGCTGGATAAATCAAAATTGGAAAAAGCGATTACTCAAGTGAGAGGAACATCAAAAGTGGATCAGCAAAATTCAGAAGAACTTCGCGGAGCTTTAGAAAAATATACTTTAGATTTAACCGCTCGAGCCGAAGCGGGGAAGTTAGACCCAGTGATTGGTCGGGACGATGAAATTCGTCGGACGATTGAAGTGCTGCAGCGTCGTACTAAAAATAATCCTGTGCTGATTGGGGAACCCGGGGTGGGGAAAACGGCCATTGTGGAAGGACTTGCCCAGCGAATTATTAATGAAGAAGTCCCTGAAGGCTTGAAGCGAAAGAAATTGTTATCGCTCGACATGGGAGCTTTGATTGCGGGAGCCAAATATCGAGGTGAATTTGAAGAGCGTCTCAAAGCCTTATTGAGTGATGTGGCCAAACAGGAAGGACAAGTCATTTTGTTTATTGATGAGCTTCACACCATGGTCGGGGCGGGTAAAGGGGAAGGCTCGATGGATGCGGGTAATATGCTAAAACCGGCTTTAGCTCGAGGGGAATTACGCTGCATTGGGGCGACAACCTTGGATGAATATCGAGAATATGTGGAAAAAGACGCAGCGCTGGAACGGAGATTTCAAAAAGTCTTGGTCGATGAGCCCTCAGTGGAAGATACGATCGCCATTCTTCGGGGAATCAAAGAGCGTTATGAAGTTCATCATGGAGTGGAAATCACAGATCCTGCCATTGTTGCCGCAGCGACTTTATCCCATCGATATATTTCAGATCGAAAATTGCCTGATAAAGCGATTGATTTAATTGACGAAGCAGCGAGTCACATTCGAACCGAAATGGATTCTCGTCCTGAAGAAATGGACAAACTTTACCGAAGACTCTTGCAACTTAAAATTGAACGAGAAGCCTTGAAAAAAGAGAAAGACGAAGCCTCGAAGAAACGCTTCGATAAATTGGAAGAAGATATCCAGGTTGCCGAAAAAGAATACGCGGATTTAGAAGCTATCTGGAAATCTGAAAAGGCTCAAATGCAGGGCGCAACCAGCATCAAGGAATCTCTTGAGAAGGCTAGGCTTGAAATGGAAGCTGCTCGTCGTAGCAGTAATTTGGCGAAAATGAGCGAATTGCAATATGGGAAAATTCCAGAACTGGAACGTGCTTTAGCTGCGGCGAGCTCGGCAGATAAAAAGACTAAGATGCAATTGGTTCATAGTGCGGTGACTGAGGAAGAGATTGCAGAAGTGGTCTCCAAATCGACAGGGATTCCTGTTTCACGAATGATGGAAGGCGAACGCGATAAATTGCTTCGAATGGAAGAGGTCTTGCGTCAAAAAGTTGTGGGTCAAGATGAAGCTTTAACGGCGGTGGCCAATGCGATTCGACGCTCTCGCTCAGGCCTTTCAGATCCGAATAAACCGATTGGTTCTTTCTTATGTTTAGGACCGACGGGCGTTGGGAAGACTGAGCTGACGAAAGCCTTGGCGCAATTTATGTTCGATGCTGAAACCGCCATGATCCGTGTTGATATGTCGGAATTTATGGAAAAGCACTCGGTTTCTCGATTAATTGGTGCCCCTCCGGGCTATGTGGGTTATGAGCAAGGAGGCTATTTAACAGAGCATGTTCGGCGCAAACCGTATTCCGTTATTTTGCTTGATGAAGTCGAAAAAGCGCATCCTGATGTCTTTAA
>OBEQ012699226.1_pt1 | contig 25394 bp, 24 predicted proteins | sample 1670901 | NCBI WGS metagenome assembly OBEQ01 (sample SAMEA104232315, study PRJEB22302) | groundwater metagenome | biome: forest; feature: aquifer; material: groundwater | place: USA | collected 2011-08-07 | depth 5.4 m | reverse complement strand
CAAAAACTAAAGTTATTTTTAGCTGATAATCAGGTGGATGAGTTCAACTATCGGCTTTCATAATCTACATCCAATTGGGATGACTGTCCACGATGTTCTGGCAGTAAAATCTGTCCACGATGTCGTGGCAGTCATCACCTACCTTATACCTTTGCCCTGGCACGCTTCCCGGCCTTTTTCCCCTTGAGGAGGTCCTCTATCGGCGTTACCCGGCCCTCCCGGGCATCCTTCAGTCCCTCGGCGATCTTCTTTCTGATTGTGGGGCTGTGCTCAATCATGTATTCCTCAATCTGATCTTCGCTTAAAGGGTAGATCACTGCGGCCGGCTTCCCCCGCTTCGTGATAATCACGTCCTCGCCATGCTCGGCCAGGGCAACGACGGCTGACGCCCCTTTCTGTAATTCCCGGATATTCACAAATTTCATGTTTTTTTCCTCGTATGTAGATTTATATATACTTTAATCTTCCCGTATCGAATTGTCAACGCATAAGGTAAGTACCTTGCAGCCCTGCGGGGAAGTGGCAGGCCCCTCTTCCGGGCGCACCGTCATTTCTTCACTTTTAAGAAAATCCTTTCATAACTACTTGAAAACAAATGGTGCCCGAGGCCGGACTCGAACCGGCACGCCGTTGCCGACGAGGGATTTTAAGTCCCTTGCGTCTACCAATTCCGCCACTCGGGCGAGCGTTATAAGATACAAGATATGGCGGTGAAAAGACAATTAAACAGAAGCCGGGCGTTGCCCGCGTGAATAAAAAAAGCCGGGAGATACCCAGCCTTTTTTGGAATAAAAAGCAATAAGAAATTACTTTTTCTTGATGTAGAACTCGAAAACCTTGCCCTCTTCCTTTGTCCCGAGGAGCTCATGTCCGAGCCTTTTCAGTAATGCCGGGATATCGGACTTAGAACCTGCGTCGGTCGAGATGACCTCGAGGATCTGCCCTGACTGAAGCGCGTCAATGGCCTTTTTGGTCTTCAATACGGGCATCGGGCAATTCATGCCCTTCGTGTCCAGTACAACATCTGCCTTAATATCACTCATAACAACCTCCCGGTCTCTATTGTCAATAAGATCATAAACTATTTAACAATATTTCCTTCTTTTTGTCAACACGCCAGGTAGAGGAATTTCGGCAAAAAAATCAACTTTTAGACAATCGAGCCTTATCGGCAGGCGCTCATTTTATTTTTTTTACAAAGTCGGAAACCGGTATACCTGCCAACGTCAATAATTGGACGGACCCCCGCGAACCAAGCTCCACCGACATCCTCATAATGGCGTCATTGTCCTTCGCCTCGACGATATTGACGAAATCATAAGGCCCAAGGACAGCATACTGCTCCTTGACCTTGATCCCCATCTTCTCGAGTTCCTTATTGACTTCGAGGATGCGTTTCGGGTTCTCCTTGATCGTCTTCCTTCCCTCATCGGTCAGCGTGCTCAAAATAACATAAGTGGCCATAGTCTCGTCTCCTTTCCTAAACTGTATTTACTGTCATATCCTCACTTATACCCCTTTAATGGATTGATGTCAAATCATTTGACTTCGGCTTACGTTCGTGCGAATATTTAAAATATGTGGGAATATACCGACAAGGTAAAAGAGACCTTTCTAAAGCCAAAAAACGTAGGTGAGATTCCGGACGCAGACGCAGTGGGAGAAGTCGGAAGTATCATTTGCGGCGATGCGCTTAAACTTTTTCTGAAGATCGACAAACAGACCGGGAAAATCGCCGATGCAAAATTCCAGACCTTCGGCTGCGCGAGCGCCATCGCCAGTTCCTCTGCCCTCACCGAACTTGTCAAGGGAAAGACCCTCGATGAGGCGTTAGAGATATCCAATCAGGACATAGCCGATTTTCTCGGCGGCCTTCCCGACCAGAAGATGCACTGTTCGGTCATGGGCAAGGAGGCGCTCGAAGCGGCAATTGCAAATTACAAAGGAGAAAAGATACCCGAAAAGGAGGAGGGGAACCTCATCTGTAAATGCTTCAATGTCACCGAAGAGAAGATACGGAAAGTCGCAGTCGAAAACCACCTCACCACCGTGGATGAAATCACGAATTTTACTAAGGCCGGAGGCGGATGCGGGGAATGCATACCCACTATTGAGTCCATACTCAGGGACATATGGTCATTAAAACCGCCCGAAAAAACCCCGAAACCAAAAAAGCTTACCAACCTTCATAAGATAGCGCTCATACAGGAGATTATCGAAAACGAAATAAGACCGGGTCTTCAGGCGGACAACGGAGACGTCGAGATCATAGATATCGAAGGCAATAAGGTAACTGTCGCTCTCCGGGGCATGTGCACCGGATGCCTCATGGCGGACGTCACGATAAAGGGCATTCAGGACAAACTGAGGGAACTCGTGAGCGACGATATAGCCGTGGAGGTATATCAATGAGCCCCATTTACCTTGACAACAATGCTACGACCCGGATAGCGCCGGAGGTGCTGGAAGAAATGATGCCTTATCTGACAGATCTCTACGGCAATCCATCGAGCATGCATACGTTCGGAGGACAACTTTACCGGAAGATCGAGGATGCCCGGGAAAAGGTAGCTTCGCTCGTCAATGCCGAGCCCGAAGAGATCATCTTTACGAGCTGCGGGACCGAAAGCGACAACGCGGCGATCCTGAGCGCCGTCGAGTCTTATCCACGGAAAAAACATGTCGTCACCACAAGGGTCGAACATCCCGCGGTGCTGAACTATTGCAAGCATCTCGCCAGAAAGGGCTATCGGGTCACCTTTGTCCCGGTGAACCACCTTGGGCAGCTCGATCTGGATTTCTTGTTCAAGTCGGTTGATGACGAAACAGCCCTCGTCTCGGTCATGCATGCCAACAACGAGACAGGGGTAATTTTCCCTGTGGCCGAGATCGCCGAAAGGCTGAATGAAAGGGGCATCCTGTTTCATACCGATGCTGTCCAGACGGTCGGTAAGATCAGTATCGACCTAAAAAGCCTCCCCGTAGACATGCTCTCGCTTTCAGGGCACAAGCTCCATGCGCAAAAAGGGATCGGCGTACTTTATGTCAGGAAGGGCACGAGGTTCAGCCCTTTCATCATCGGCGGCCACCAGGAAAGGGGGAGACGCGCAGGCACGGAAAACGTGGCGTCCATCGTCGGACTGGGAAAGGCCTGCGAACTGGCAGACAAATTCCTGCACATGGAGGCTACGTATCTCAAAGTACTCTGTGACAGGCTCGAAACCTCTCTTCTGAACTGCTGTCCGGATACGAGGATCAACGGCGACATGGAGAACAGGCTCCCGAATACCACCAATATAAGTTTCGAGTACGTCGAAGGAGAGGCGATATTGTTGCGGCTGAACGAATTCGGGATCTGCGCGTCGTCCGGCTCGGCCTGCACTTCCGGGTCACTGGAACCGTCACACGTCCTGCGCGCGATGGGCATACCCTATACTGCGGTGCACGGCTCCATCAGGTTTTCTCTAAGTCGTTATACTACCGAACAGGAGATCGACCTTGTGATCGAGGTAATGCCGGGGATCATCCGCGAGCTGAGAGAGCTTTCACCCTTCGGCAGGGAAAAATTCTACTGCCCGCCGGAATGACACGACCTCTACTCAGACGGCTTCGTCCTCTCTATCGGCTGAGAAGACTGCTGCCCCTCTGAAGCTACATCGGGCTCAGTGTTTTCCTCCACCACATCGTACTCAGGGACCACGATGCCTCTCCTTACCATAATTTTGTAAATAAGATTAGAGCGGTTCACGACATAACGCTGGTTGCCGACGGGATTAAACTTCCTCGGGTTCGGCAGCACCGCCGCGAGCCGCACCGCCTCTTCAGGCCCGAGGGCGGATGCAGGCTTGCCGTAATAATGCCTTGCCGCCGCCTCTATCCCGAATATCCCCTCATCGCCCCACTCCGCGACGTTCAGGTAGAGTTCAAGTATCCTCTTCTTCGACAATGCCTTTTCCATCCGCCAGGTAATGATCGCTTCTCTGATCTTTCTGCCGGGGTTCTTTGAAGGCGAGAGAAAAAGGTTCTTCGCGAGCTGCTGGCTTATGGTGGACCCACCGAGTTTGAACTTCTGTTCTTTTATGTCTTTTTCGATCGCCTTCTGCATCGCTTCGTAATCGAACCCCTCGTGCTTCCAGAACTTGTCGTCCTCCCCTATGAGGACCGCCTTGACAAGGTATGGCGAAACAGCGCGAAGAGGGACCCATTTTTGTACGACCCTGTAATTTTTCCCTTCTCTCTTCCATTCCGCCTCCCGGTACTCCATCATGGCCGTCTTCTTGGGGTTCACCTTTTTCAGGACGGAAACGGCGGGATAGACGAACTGTAAGGCGACAAATCCGGCCAGCGAGATTAGGGACAGGGGAATTACGTATTTAAGAAACGATCTACCCTTTTTTCTTCCGGCCATTGGGGACCCGTCCTGATTCAGAGCAGCGGTGTTTCATCGAAGCTGATCTCCGAGTCCGGCGCAATGTCCTTCTGTCGTCTCAAATCCTCGATTTTCTTAAGAGGTCTGTCGAGCATATTGGCCCTCGTTGTAACAAGAACGTCGTATTCCTTTTTTGCGGCGTCAAGCCGTTCTCCCATTGTCCTGAACTTATCCTTATACGCGTTCCATTGTTTCGAAAATTCTGCAAGCAGCTTCAGTATCTCGGAGGCTGTCCGTTCGAGATTGAAATTTTCTACCGCCTGCCGTATGACGGCAAGCACAGCATAAAGAGTAAACGGAGAGCATAAGATGACCTTTTGTTTCAGTGCCTCATCCATGATGGTCGGGTCGGCTTCATTTATGAAACTATAAACCTGCTCATTTGGGATAAAGACAAGCACATAATCAACGGTGTTTTCGCCGGGGTTTATATAATCGCGTGTCGTTACCTGTTTTATCATGGTCTTTGCATTTTTCAAGAGTTCGTCCCTAAAACGTCTCCTGTCGTGTTCTGACTGCGCGTCCAGATAATGCTGATAATTTTCGAGCGGAAATTTCACGTCCATATTGATCTTCAGGTCATTCGGAAGCAAGAAGGTGTAATCAGGCCGCCCCGAGGCGTGTTCCAGGGTCTTTTGCTTTATATAATTTATCCCTTCGGACAACCCAATCAGTCTGATAACGTCTTCCGCCATACGCTCGCCCCACTCCCCTCTTTTCTTCGAACTCGCAAAGGCGTGCCGCAGATGGTCCGTGGTATCCTTCAGTCTGACAGTTACTTCTTCGTGCTTTTTTATGAGCATCGATACCTCAGAGAATTTCTCGCCGCTGGTCCTGCCGACATCTTCAATCCTCTTCTGGACCTCGGCAAGAGTCTTTCCTATCACTTCGATGTTTTGGTCGATTAGTCCCTTCTTCCCCTCCAGCTCTTTCTTGCCTTCGACCGTTTGAGATTTGAGCTTTTCTTCCGCAAGTTTAATAAACTCCTCCCCGTATTTCTTGAATTCATCCGAGTTCCTGGCCAGGGCATCGAGCGAAAGGGCCTTGAACGTCTCCCCCAGTTTGGTCTCCATTTCTTCGAAACGACCGATTTGTTCTTTAAGGTATTTCTGCGCCTCTTCAAGCCGCGCTTTCAATTCCCGTTCTTTATCGAGCTCGCCCTGCAAACGCTCAAGGTCAGCGTCTTTCTGCCCGAGCTGCTGTCTCAGCTCCCCGTTGACCGCCTCTGCGCTCCTGGCTTTAGCTTCGAGTTCATTTCTCTGGGCAGACTGCTTCATCTGCTCCTCAGCGATCTGCCTCGAATAGAACCACTTCAGACGGGAAGAAGCGATGATCCATGCCGCTACCCCGCCGATTACCGCCCCGAGGATTACAAATGCTGCGGTATATGGATTAAGCAAGTATCTCCGTCCCTATGCCTTCTTTTGTGAATATCTCGAGAAGGAGACAATGCGGCACCCTTCCGTCGACGATATGCGTCTTGCGTACTCCGCCAAGGACTGCGTTCAGACACGCATTCACCTTGGGGATCATGCCCCCGGAAATGGTGCCGTCCTTTATCAGTTTGTCGATCCGGCCTTTCTTTAATGTCGAAAGCATCTTACCTTTTTTGTCGAGAAGTCCCGGCACGTCGGTCAAAAGGATAAGTTTCTCGGCCCCGAGCGCGGACGCTAACGCGGACGCGACAAAATCGGCGTTGATGTTCAGCGTCTCGCCCTTCGGTCCGACCCCTATCGGCGCAACGACAGGGATAAAGCCGCTCTTGTCGAGGCCGTCTATCACAGACGGATCTACGGATGTCACCTCTCCTACGAGGCCCAGATCGATTATCTCCTCCACCCCGGTCTCCGGAGTAGGTTTTTTGATCATCTTCTTCTGGGCGCGGATCATGCCGCCGTCCTTTCCGCTCAGTCCTACCGCCTTCCCGCCGTGCCTGTTTATAAGGGAAACGATCTCCTTATTTATGAGGCCGCCGAGCACCATCTCTACTATGTCCATCGTCTCCTTGTCAGTCACCCGCTGACCGTTTACGAACTCCGGCTTCTTCCCCATCTTCTCCATAGTCGCCGAAATCTTCGGTCCGCCTCCGTGTACGATGACCGTATGAATACCGATGTAATTCATTATGACGACGTCCTTCGCAAAAGACTCCTTCAACTCGCTCTTTGTCTGGGCGGCCCCGCCGTATTTTATAACGAAGGTCTTGCCGTAAAAATTCCTGATATAAGGCAGCGCATCGATAAGTATCTCCGCCTTCTTAATGATCTCTTCCATCATCTCTTCCCTTCCATACACGGGATGCACAATAATCTTTCGTCCTTTATCCGCACCTTCGGCTCGGCTACCTTTCCGTAGCCGAGTGCAAGTCCCGGACAGGAATGTCCATGGAATTCAACCACTTCACCATATGTTTTCATACGGGAATTTTACACGAAAAGAGAATTTTTTTATAGCGTGGCATAATTGGTACGCAGATATGGCAAAAAATCACAGGTCTCAGATCTTCAGGTCCGCCTTCACGACCAGAGCAGGGTATCCCTCTTGTCCCAATTGCTCGGCAGTCGAAAGCGCTCCGGACATGCGCCGGTTCTGGTTGTCATTTCTTTATCAGTTGTCGCTGGATCGGTTAAGTAAGACTTCATCTAGGAAGGGCATGGTTTTCGAGCGGCTTCCCTTCCTCCTCACGCTATCAGTATGGAGCTTACAGTATATATCTGCTCAGGTCCTCGTCCTTAACGATATCGGTCAGTTTTTCCCTGACATATGTTCTGTCGATATTGAGTTTTGTATGAGGCTTCTCAGGCGCCTCGAAGGAAATGTCCTCAAGGAGCTTTTCGAGTATAGTATGCAGCCTTCTGGCGCCTATGTTTTCAGTCTTGTCGTTCACAAGGGCCGCGATCTCGGCGATCTCGTCGACAGAATCATCCGAGAAATTGATCTCTACTTCCTCTGTGGCGAGGAGCGCGGTATACTGCCTGACCAGTGCGTTATGGGGTTCAATCAGGATCCTTTTGAATTCGTCCTTGCCGAGAGGGTCGAGCTCGACACGTATCGGGAACCTGCCTTGAAGTTCCGGTATGAGGTCCGAGGGCTTCGCCATATGAAAGGCCCCGGATGCTATAAAAAGGATATGCTCTGTCCTGACCGGTCCATATTTTGTCGTCACCGTCGAGCCCTCGACGATCGGCAGGAGGTCTCGCTGGACCCCTTCCCTCGATACGTCCGGCCCGTATCCCCCGCCTTTGCTCGCGATCTTGTCTATCTCGTCGATAAAGACTATCCCTGTCTGCTCGACGCGATCCACCGCCTCCTGGGTGATCTTGTCCATATCGATCAGCTTGTTCGACTCCTCCTGTTCGAGGAGCACAAGCGCTTCGGGGATTTTCACCTTTTTTCTCTTCGCTTTTTCCGGAAGCAGATTGCCGAGCATGGACTTCAGGTTCATTTCGAGGTCCTCCAGCCCGACGTTAGAGATAACGCCGAAGGGCATCGTCTTCTCCCGAACCTCGATATCGACATAGCGCGCATCGAGTTTGCCGCTCCTAAGCTGCTCCCTTAGCCTTTCTCTGGTCTCTCTGGTCCGCTCTCTCTCCTGTTCATCGGCCTCTATCTTCGTGACCCGCTGCTGGGGCAGCAGGAGGTCAAGCAGTCTTTCTTCGGCAAGATGCTTCGCCTTTTCCTTTATCCTTTCGAGATGCTCGGCCTTGACCATGTTGACTGATATTTCTGTCAGGTCCCTTATCATCGACTCGACGTCACGGCCGACATACCCCACCTCCGTGAACTTCGACGCCTCGACCTTCATGAACGGGGCGTTGGCGAGCTTCGACAGCCGTCTGGCTATCTCGGTCTTGCCGACCCCTGTCGGCCCGATCATGATGATATTCTTGGGAAGCACTTCATCTTTAAGGTCCGGAGAGAGTCTCTGCCTTCGCCACCTGTTCCTCAACGCGATCGCCACCGCCTTCTTCGCCCTGTCCTGTCCGATAATAAATCTGTTCAGCTCTTCAACAATCTTCCTCGGTGTAAGGGTGTCCATACTATGCCAGCTCCTCGATAAATATGTTTTCGTTCGTATATATGCAGATGCCGGCCGCGATCTTCATCGCCTTTTCCAGTATCTCCTTAGCTCCAAACTGAGTATTTTCATAAAGCGCCTTTGCAGCAGCCTGGGCATACGGCCCGCCGGAGCCTATCGCTGCAATGCCCTCCTCCGGTTCGATAACATCACCCGTCCCCGATATAATAAACATATGCTCCTTGTCCGCAACAATAAGCAGCGCCTCCAGCCTCCTCAGCACCTTGTCGGTCCTCCAGTCCTTGGCGAGCTCCACGGCCGCCCGCGTGATATTGCCCCTGTACGATTCCAGTTTACCCTCGAATTTTTCGAACAAAGTAAATGCGTCGGCGGTGGCGCCTGCAAAGCCCCCGATCACTTTGTCATTGTACATCTTTCTTATCTTCTTGGCGTTGTGCTTCAGCACCGTGTTACCCATCGTGACCTGACCGTCACCGCCTATTGCAACCTTGCCGTCCTTGCTGATGCAGAGTATTGTCGTAGCGTGAAACATGGTCTCTCCTTATTTTGTGATCAGCTATATTACAAGAAGCCGATGGGGTATGTCATTACATTATAGGATTTAATCTTCGTCTTTGGAAGAGAGCGGGTGGGCCTTATCGTAGATGTCCATCAGGTGGGTAATGTCGAGGTGGGTATATTTTTGTGTCGTAGATAGCGACGCATGACCTAAGAGTTCCTGGATGACCCTTAGGTCGGCGCCTGACTGCAAGAGATGCGACGCGAAGGTATGTCTGATAGTATGAGGACCTATGCTTCCGTTGATCCCGGTCTGCTTTGCATATTTTACGACTATCCTTCTGATTCCCCTGTCCGACAGTTTTTCGCCTCCCTTGTTAAGAAATACAGCTTTGTTTCTGCGCTTGAGAAGCATTTTTTCGACCAGATAGGATTTTATCGCGTCAACCGCCTTCGACCCGATAGGGAGAATACGCTCTTTTTTGCCCTTTCCCTTTACTTTAACCAGCCCTTCCCTCGTGTTGATATCTTCCGTGGTCAGCCCTGCAATCTCACTCACCCTCAGGCCGCTTGAATAAAGAAGTTCGAGTATCGCCCTGTCCCTCGCCCTCATTAAGCCTATGCCTTTGGGTTGTTCGATGAGAGAAAAAGTCTCATCGACCGATAGAAACTTGGGCAGGAGTTTTTGGGCCTTGGGTGTGGACACAAGCTTTGCCGGGTTTACCTTAATATATCCTTCCCTGTGGAGATACTTAAGGAAAGAGCGTATCGCCGCAAGTCTCCTTCCGGCCGTCGTCTTGTTGAGGCCGTTCTTTATCTGCCGGGCAACAAACCCCCTCACGTCGATCATCTCTACCTCTTCAGGCCCCTTCTTTACAAATTCGGCGAACTCTTCGAGGTCCTTTTTGTAGGCCCTGAGAGTATGAGTCGAGGCCCCTTTTTGGAGGTCGAGATACCTCAGGAAATTGACGATATGCCCTTCCATGTCAGACATCATTTCTCTAAGAGGCAGGACCTTTCCCAAATGCATGATATGGTATTCGAGCGGCTTCTTTTATCGCGATGAAATCGTGAGAAAAGCCCTCGGAGGTCCGCCCTGGCGGACCGAGAATGAGCGAGGATATTATATCATGCATTTTCACATGACCACCTTCTTCACATACTCTTCCCAGTCCCTGAGCGCCCTATCGACTATCGCAGCCTTCTTCCTCTTTTTATCCCTGATTCTCGGAAGTTCTTCAGAGACCGGAAAGAGCCCGAAGTTTATATTGCTGGGCTGGAAGTTCTTACTCTCTGATTCAGTGATATGCCGCACCAGAACGCCGTGCGAAGTCGTAGGAGGCACTTTCACCGGATCACAGCCCTTCAGTCTGAATACCGCATTGATCCCGGCAATAAGTCCCATCGCAGTTGATTCGATATACCCCTCGACACCGGATATCTGGCCGGCTACAAAGATATTCTCCCTGTTTTTAATGGTGAGGTCCTTGTTAAGAAAAAGGGGCGAGTTGATGAACGTATTCCGGTGAAGGCTGCCGAACCTCAGGAATTCTGCCTTCTCGAGACCCGGGATCATTCGAAATACCCTCTTCTGTTCAGGCCACTTGAGGCGCGTCTGAAACCCGACGATATTGTATGCCGTCATTTCTTTATTCTCCGCCCTCAGCTGGACCACCGCATATGGCTCCATTCCCGTCTTTGGATCGACCAGCCCGACCGGCTTCATCGGGCCGAAGCGTATCGTGTCCCTACCCCTCGCCGCCATTACTTCTATAGGCATACACCCCTCAAACACCTTCTGGTCCTCAAACTCCCTCGGTGTCACCCTATCGGCCTCTGTAAGCGCATCATAAAAAGTCTCATATTCTTCCTTGTTCATCGGGCAATTTATATAATCGTCGCCTCCCTTGCCGTACCTCGACGCCCTGTAAACCCTATCATAGTCGATAGATTCAGCGTCGATGATCGGGGCGATGGCATCGTAGAAATAGAGATGGTCTACGCCCAGTAATGATGATAAGGAACGCGCCATGGATTCGGATGTTAGGGGGCCTGTAGCGATCACCGCCGGTCCTTCAGGCAATCCAACGATCTCTTTTCTGATGATCTCGATGTCAGGATTATCCGCGAGCCTCTTCGAAATGAACTCTGCAAAAACACTCCTGTCCACGGCAAGCGCCGATCCTGCGGGAACGGTGGATACCTCCGCCGCCTCCATGATAAGCGATCCGGCCATCGAAAGTTCTCTTTTTAAAAGTCCCGGCGCGCTGTAGAGGTCATTCGACCTGAAGGAGTTCGAGCAGACCAATTCACCGAGGTCCCCGGTCTTGTGTGCCTCGGTCATCCTGCCGGGCCTCATCTCGTAGAGTGTGACCGTTATACCCCTTCGGACAGCCTGCCAGGCAGCCTCCGAACCCGCAAGTCCGCCGCCGACTACAATCAATTGTTTTGACATGGTTCATTATAACCCAAACGCGTGTGGAAGATATGTTGCCGCTTGCCGAGGCAATCAATATCTGCCATGATAGTCCTGTGATGCCGTTTCGATTTACGGAAGGAACATGGAGGCCGGCAAAATTAAGAATTATTTAAGAGGATTCAGGTTAAAAATTATTTTGGGATTCCTCTTTTTCAATATCGTCGTCTGCTCTATACTGTCAGTCTCAGCATATCGCGTCTTATATAAGAACATCTTCAGCGAAATCCAGGGCCGGACAAAAGACATCGCCGAACTGGGGACTTATTGTATCGACATGGCTACACTGAAGAAGCTCATAGACCGGATGTCTCCGGGGCTTTCGGAGGATAAGGTCCGCGCTCTTGAACAGTCCGCAGATTTCAAACTCATTTCTGATCAGCTCAACACGGTACGGAGCATCGAAAGTGGGCTTATCCGATATGTCTATATTATTCGCCCCTCGAAAAATGGAATAGGCTCCCATTATGTTGCCGATGCGGACACCCTTTCCGACTTGAGAAACATTGCTGAGTCGAAGAAAGAAGGGAAGGTCATAAACAGGTTTAACGATGACTTTGACGCATCTCTCTACCCCGTTTTTATCGAGGCGGTGAAGAAGAAGAAATGTCTCGTAGAAAAGGAATTCGTTTACGACGCAGACTTCAAAGTAAATTCCATCAGTGCGTATGCGCCCATCCTTGATAAGAACACAAACGCGGTCCTGGCGGTTTTGGGTTTGGACGTGATAGACAGGAACGTGCAAAACGCACTGAAGGAGAGCAGAAAACTTTCCCTTATCATCATCGCGCTTGCATTCACCCTGTCACTTATCATCTCTATCGTCCTTGGAAACATCTTCGCGAAAGGTATTGTCTCCCTTGATCAGGTGGTCAAGCGCTATAGCAAAAAAGACTTTTCGGCTCGGGCCTCGGTAAAATCAGGGGATGAAATAGGGAGGCTCGGTTTCAGTCTAAATTACATGGCAGAAACGATACAGAACTATGCATCGAGACTTGAAACGCTTTTGGCGGCATACAGTCGGTTTGTCCCCAAGAACTTCCTGTATTTTCTAAAGAAAGAGAGCATAACAGACGTCCGGCTCGGCGACCAGACCCAGCAGGAGATGAGCATCCTCTTTTCTGATATCAGATCATTTACTGCTCTTTCAGAAACCATGATGCCCAAGGAAAATTTCAATTTTATTAACAGCTACCTCAAGCGTGTCGGCCCGGTAATACGCATCCGCAACGGTTTCATCGACAAGTACATCGGAGATGCCATCATGGCGCTTTTCCCGGGCGAGGCGGACGATGCCGTCATGGCTGCAATTGATATGCTTGAGGCGGTCACTGAATATAATTCCCACAGAATTGCAGCGGGGTATAAGCCTATCAGAGTTGGTGTCGGGATTCATACCGGCGTCCTTATGCTCGGCACCGTGGGCGAGGAGGAACGGATGGACAGCACCGTAATCTCGGATGCGGTAAACCTCTGCGCAAGGATTGAGGACCTTACAAAACTTTACAGGGCATCCATTATTATAAGCGAAGAAACTCTGGCCAAGCTGAAACACAAGGAGAGATACAAAATGCGATTTCTCGATAAAGTGCAGTTAAAAGGAAAGAGCACGATCGTCTCGATATATGAGGTGTACGACGCCGACCCGCCTGACGCCCTTACAAGAAAAAGCATGTGTAAAGAGGCCCTGGAACAGGGAATAACACTTTTTTTTGACGGGAGGTTTCAAGATGCGCTTGATTTCCTGATACCGCTACAAGAGAATTATCCCGAGGATATACTTCCGGAACTTTATATCACCCGCTGCAGAAGACATTTGAGGGATGACGTCGCTGAATGCAAGGGTGACGCCTATGACGATCAATTCTTTCGTTAGGGTTAATTATATGTTGATCGATCATCTCTTGCCGCGGTGCGTTCTTTTGGCCCTGCCGCCCCTGGGCACAATGGCTATACCCGAAGAATCTATGTGACAACGGAAACGGTCCGCCTCAGTGTCGAATCCGATCCGCTCGTCTTGTTCTATGACATTCATTTTGTCCACGATCACCCGTTTAAGCCTGCATCCCTTCTTCAGCACCGTGCGTTCCATTATGATGCAGTCTTCTACGCTCACGCCGCTTTCTATAGTCACGCCGCTTCGGATAATGGAGTTGACTATGCGGGCCTTCTGGATGAAGACCCCCTCGGCAAGTATGCTGTTTTTGATATCCGCACTCAATATTCTGGCGGAAGGACCTTCGTACCTGGAGGGGTGGATCGGCCAGTTCACATTGCCGATTTCGAACTTGGGAAAACGACCCAGGATGTCCATATTAGCGTCGAAAAAGGACGAGATCGTTCCCACGTCCCGCCAATAGCCTTTTTCCTCGTGCGGCGTCGTGCCGGTTATGATATTCGTCGAGAAATCATAGGCGAATATTTTCCCCGTATCAACGATGTCCGGCAACACGTGTGCACCGAAATCATTCTCTTTTTTCCTCTGCGCCCTGGCCAGTGCATCTTCCAATACCTTCCTGTTAAAAATGTAATTGCCCATCGAGACGTAAGAGCGCTTCGGATCACCGGGCATAGAGACCGGCTGTCGTGGTTTCTCCTGAAAGCTGACTATCCGATGTTCGCTATCAGATACGATGACTCCGAAAGCCGATGCCTCCTCGATAGGGACAGGCCTTGCCGCAACGGTCACTGCGGCGTCTTTGCTCAGATGAAAATCAATCATCTGCCTGACGTCCATCCGGTAAATATGATCTGCGCCGAAGACCACGACCAGCTCCGGGTCGAATGCACGGATAAGGTTGATATTCTGGAAGACCGCATCTGCCGTGCCCTCAAACCATTCGGGGCCCGTCCTCATCTGCGGGGGGACGACAGTTATAAAATGGTCCCTCAGAACGGGAGAAAGCACCCAGTTTTGCCTTACATGCTCGATAAGAGATTGTGACTGGTACTGAACAAGCAGGTAGGTCGAATATATGCGCGAGTTCACGAGATTGCTCAGAACGAAATCGACTATTCTATACCTGCTGCCGAACGGGACAGACGGCTTCGAACGGAATGACGTCAAGGGGAAAAGCCTCTTGCCCCTGCCTCCGGCAAGGACAAACGCAAGGATCCTCGGATGCGCCACACAGACCTCCTTAAAGCTGCAAAAGATATTATAAGATTACCTCATTGCGGGGGCCGATACAACAGGGTTGACGACGCAGGCTGGATTTACACAGATGAGGCCCGAGATTGGGGGAACATCGAATCCATTTCGACCGGAGCGCACATAAAGAAAGCGCCCCACTGATTAGCAGGGCGCTTGAAGGTTTTTCTTACTGAAGCGGTATCTTTGCCGCAAGACTTCCATCGAAATTTACGATGTAGAGATACGACTTAGCGGTACCGGTATTGTTGAAAGGGACGTTTCCATACATGCCGCCGAAGGTGGTGTTGCCCTGCATCATGGCAATGCCGAAGTCCGTAGTGGTTACATAGACCTTATCGGCTGCAATAACCGGCACTGATGCAAATTGCCCGTCCATGGTGACGGCTATCGGCACAGTGGAAGATGTTATAGGGAGCGTCATTTCATACAAAACAGATTGTCCTGCCGAACTCGATCCGAGAGAACCTATAAGGTTATAGTTGCCTACATCGGGTAAAGACGCCGTCGCCACGAGTTTATTGCCGGAAACAACTGGTCTTGAAACTATTCCTTTCAGGGTTATTGTATTTACCTGTCCGGATGGGGTAATAGCCGACACAGTTGACTGGAAGGAATTGCTGGTAGGAACAGACCCAGGAGAGGCCGTCGGATTGTACGACACCAGAAATGCCGTACCGTCATGGCCTACGACAGGAGATCCCGCCATGCCGTTCATCATTCCGAAACCGCCTGTGTTTGTCATGTTCATGCCTCCGCCCATCATCGCTGTTGGCGTTATGCCTCCCATCATGCCTCCGCCCATCGCCGCCCCTGCACTTCCGGCGAAAGCAAGCAAACAGCTCAATATCAATACTAAAATAGTCCTTTTCATGATCCACCTCTCCTTTTTTTTCTTTCTGCAAAAATGCAGTATAAATGCAGTATACCGGTCATCTACCAAATATTTTACGGTCTAGAAGTGAAGATATTGTGAATTCCCCAATAAAAGTCATGTTGTCATTGCAGAGCTTTTGAGGCGTTTTTGTCTTCTTGATGCAACAATAGGGTCAATCCTGCTCTTTAACGGTACCCAACTCTCTTCTCCTCCAGATCTTATAGATCGCAGGATAGATCGTGAGTTCGAGGATTTCCGAAGTAACGACGCCGCCGATCATAGGCGCCGCTATCCTCTTCATAACGTCGGAACCCGCACCGTGGCTGAACATGATCGGTATAAGTCCGGCGAGGATAACGCCGACGGTCATCAGCTTCGGCCTGATCCTCTTCACCGCGCCGTGCATGATAGCGTCGTCGAGATCGGCCACCGTCTTCATCCTGCCTTCCTTCTTCCACTGCTCAAAGGCGAGGTCGAGATAAAGGAGCATGACCACACCCGTCTCTGCGTCTAGTCCTGCGAGCGCGATCATGCCGACCCAGACAGCAATGCTCATATTGTAGTTTAGAAAATAAAGTAACCAAAAAGATCCGACGAGTGAAAAAGGCACGGCGAGGAGCACGATGAACGTCTTTGTCACCGACTTCGTATTGAAATAGAGCAGGACAAAGATGATGAGGAGCGTGAGGGGGATGACCAGCTTCAGCCTCTCGCGGGTCTTAACGATATATTCATAATCTCCGGACCAGTTAAGCCTGTAGCCTTCGGGCAGTCTGACCGCAGAAGCGACCTTTTGTTTGGCCTTCTCCACATATCCCCCGATGTCTCCTCCCGAATAATCGACGTAGACATAGTTGACAAGCAGTCCCCCTTCGCTCTTTATAGCCGTAGGACCTTTTATGATAGCAATGTCCGCGATCTCGCCAAGCGGTATGCGGCCTGCAGTTTCAGCCTGAGACGGGCCGCTCATTCCCGAAGTTGCGCCGCCGGCGAGCGAAATGGGGACAAGGATCCTCTTTATCTTCTCGATGTCGTTCCTCAATTCCCTCATATACCTCACGTTCACAGGATAGCGTTCCCTGCCCTCGATGGTAGTGGTGACATTCATGCCGCCGAGGGAAGTCTCGACCACGTCCTGGACATCGTTGACCGATAATCCGTAGCGGGCAATCTCTTCGCGCCTAGGTCTTATATCGAGAAAATATCCTGTCGTCACCCGTTCTGCGTATGCGCTGCGAGTTCCGGAAATATTCTTGATAGCGTCCTCGACATCTTTCGATATCCTCTCTATCTCCTCAAGCTTAGGTCCGATCACCTTCACGCCGACGTTCGTCCTGATGCCTGTGGCGTTCATGTCTATCCTCGCCTTGATCGGCATCGTAAAAGAATTGGCAACACCCGGTATCGCAAGGGAGTCGTTCATCTCGTTCTTGAGTTTCTCCACATCCATACCTTTCCGCCATTCCGACTCGGGCTTGAGATTTACGACCGTCTCGAACATCTCGATCGGGGCAGGGTCGGTGGCGGTCTCCGCTCGTCCGGCTTTTCCAAATACCTGGGAAACTTCAGGGATGGTTTTCAGTAACTTGTCCTGCATCTGGAGGAGGTTCGAGGCCATTGATATGGATGCGCCCGGCACGGTGACCGGCATATAAAAGAGCGTGCCCTCATAGAGAGGCGGCATAAATTCAGAGCCGAGCTTCTTGACGGGATATATGGTAAGCGCCATGATCACAAGGGCAAAGACGATAATCATCCAGCTATGATTGAGTGAAAAATGCACCCTTGGTTTATAGAACTTGCCGAGAAATTTGACGATCGGATTTTCTCCTTCCGGTTTGATGTTCCCCCGGATAAACAGGGTCATCAACACGGGCGTGAGCGTAATCGCCAGGAACGAGGCGAATAGCATCGCAAAGGTCTTTGTAAAGGCAAGCGGCTTAAAGAGTCTTCCTGCCTGCGCCTGAAGAGTGAATACCGGAAGAAAGCCGACGGTGATGACCAGCAGAGAGAAAAAGAGAGACGGACCCACCTCTTTCGCGGCATCGATAATTACATCGGTCCTGCCGCATCGCTTCCTCCCGTCACATATCCATTCCTCCATCTTCTTGTGGGCGTTCTCGACCATTATGATCGAGGCGTCGACCATTGCGCCTATCGCGATGGCTATGCCGCCGAGGCTCATGATGTTTGAGGTGACGCCGAGATAATACATGCAGATAAAGGAAATCACTATCGCGACCGGCAGCGTCAGTATCACGACCAGCGCGCTCGGCAGGTGGAAGAGGAAGACAAGACAGACCACGCTGACGGCGACGGAAAGCTTTATGATCTCTTCCCTCAGCGTATCTATCGACCTATGGATCAGGTCCGACCTGTCGTATGTCGTTACTATCTTGACGCCCTTCGGCAGCGACGGTTGAATGTCCTTCGCTATCTTTTCCTTGACGCGTTCGATTACGTTCAACACGTTCTCGCCGAAGCGGACAACGACGATGCCCCCGGCAACTTCGCCCTTGCCGTCGAGTTCGGCAAGGCCCCTTCTTATGTCAGGCCCGAGCTGGACCGTTGCAACGTCCCGCACGAAGACCGGCGAGCCGGCGCCGTTTGTACCTACCGAGATATTTTCGATGTCCTGAACATTTTTTATATACCCTCTCCCCCGCACCATGTACTCCGCGCCGGAGAATTCAACTACCCGCCCTTCCACGTCCTTGTTGCCGGCCCTGACGGCATCGACGACTTTCATGATCGGAACGTTATATGCCGCAAGACGGTTCGGGTCGATATTCACCTGATACTGTTTTACGAAACCTCCGACCGAAGCCACCTGCGAAACGCCCGGAACACTTTCGAGGGCCAGCTTGATGTTCCAGTCCTGCATAGACCTCAGCTGCGAAAGGTCATGTCCTCCGGTCTCATCGACCACGGCGTAACTGAAGCCCCATCCGAGGCTCGTTGCATCCGGTCCGAGCACGGGACTCACGCCTGACGGCAGCTTGCCTTTTACCGAGTCTATGTATTCAAGCACACGGCTCCTGGCCCAATAAATGTTCGTACCTTCTTCGAAGATGACATAGATAAAAGAGCTTCCGAGAAAAGAAAAACCGCGCACCGCCTGAACTTTCGGAGCGGCAAGGAGAGTCGACGTGATGGGATAGGTGACCTGGTTTTCTACAAGGTCGGGACTTCTTCCCGGCCAGTCGGTGAAGATGATTACCTGTGTGTCGCTCAGGTCGGGGATCGCATCGAGCGGTATGTTCTTGATCGCCCATATCCCCCATATAATAAGGAAGCCCACCATCAGGAAGATGATGAACTTGTTCCGTCCGCTGTATTCGATGATTTTGGAAATCATAAATAGGTGAATAGTGAATAGTAAATAGTAAATAGTGACCGGCAAAAAACTTCAGCCATATAACTCATTAATTTAATTTTCCGTATCCCATTTTTTCACGGTTCACTTTTCATTTTCTCCCTACTTGCTGCTCACTATTTACTTTTAACTACTTACTGTTCATTTTCAGCGGCGTCACATTCTTCAGCTGGGCCTCTGAATCGATAAGGAACGTGGCCGACGAGGCGACCTTTTCCCCTGCCTTCAATCCCTTCAGGACTTCGCGCATCCCTTCGGCCCGGACGCCCAGCGACACCTCCCTCGGCTCGAAGTTCCCTTCGCCCCTGTCTACATACACGACCTGCCTCGTCCCTGTATCCATGACCGCGTCATCGGGTATCGAGAGTTTCTTCCCGAGATCTATCTTCACCTCGATGTTGGTATACATCTGAGGCTTCAGTCTGCCGCCGGGATTCGGTATCTCGAACCGGACCTTTGCGGACCTCGTCGAGCCGGAAACAGAGGGATAGATATAGTCGATCCGCGATGAAAACTCCTTCTCCGGGAAGTAGCTGAGTGTGATTCTGGCCCTCTCACCCGGTTTTATCATCGCAAGTTCGGACTCGTATATATCGGCGATAATCCATAATGTCGATAGGTCGGCCAGATCGAACAGCTTTTCTCCAGGCATCACCTTCATCCCCAGGAGTGCCGTCTTCTGGACCACATAGCCGTCCGCGGGGCTATATATGGTAAGGGTCCTTATCGGTTTTCCCGTCTCCTCGATCTTCTTTATCTGGGACTCGCTTATGTCCCACAACCTCAGTCTCTGCTTCGCGGCCTCTACTAATATGCCGGCGTCATTGGAAAGCATCCCGGAGACAGAAGTCGGGGGTGATGGGGGGGTGCTTTTCTTCGCCCACTTAAGCAGGTTAATAAACTCCTGCTGCGTCGCGACAAGTTCAGGGCTGTAAATATCGGCAAGGGGTCCGCCTTTTTTCACATACTTACCGTTGTAATCCACGTAAAGCCTTTCGATCCAGCCTTCGAATTTAGTGTTGACGGTCGATAGCCTCTTCTCATCGTACTCGACCAGCCCCACGGTCCTGATAATCTTCTTCAGAGGCCTCACCGAAACCTCTGCTGTTTTGACGCCTATCATCTGCTGTTTTTCAGTCGGTATCTCTACCGTAGGTGTTTCCTCTGCAGCCTGTTCCGGCTGCGGAGCCTTGGCTCGGGGTTGGGGTGCAGCCGACGTCCCCGCCACATGCTCCTGAGATGAAGACGATGCCGGCTCAGAGGCCTTCTGGTTTTTTTGGCCGTGTCCTGTCTTTAATATATAAAATAAAGATACTGATATAAGGACCAGTGCAGCGGTGAGAATAAGATATTTTTTTTTCATCGCCCTTCCCCCCAGGTCTCCGAGATGCCGGAAATTGATTCGCTTCTGGCTATCGCCTTTTCCCTTTCGGTAAGCTGGACCCAGTATAGGTTTTCGAATTCTATGAGGGACTTGAGCCTCGATATAACGGTCAATGCATCGACTTTTCCAGTCCCATACCCCGAAAGGGCCGATTCGAAAGCCTGGTAGGACTTGGGGACCAGACCGCTCTTATATAAATCCATCAGCCTCTCGGCGGTCCTGATCATTGAATAATTGTCCCTGATATTTGAAGCCATCATCAGCTTCGTAGCCTCAAGTTCCTCTCTCGCCTCCATCTGCATCGCCTCGGCCTCGAGAACGCCCTGCCTTTGTTTCGTCTTGTAATAAAGAGGGATGTTGATCGTGGTCGTAAGGGACCACATGTCCATAAAAGGTCCGCCCTTCTTGTCGTACCCGGCGGTGATCGTAAAATCCGGATAAAATTCCCTGTGCGCCAGGTCCACCCTGAGCCCTGCGGCCGCCACCATCCGCTCCTTCGCCCTTATCTCGGGAGATTTCTCATATGCATGCATCAGCATCCCATCGAGGGTGCGGACGTAGGGGCTATATACAGGCTCGACAGGCCTTCCGGGCGGCGCGTTCCCGTCCCTCCCCAAAGTGGTATTCAACATCGCCTCGGCCGACTGGATCCTCTGCTTCAGCATCTCTTCCTTTTCGAGGAGCATATACTTTTCGGTCTGGGCCATCAACACCTCCTGCTGCAAACCCATTCCCGAGGAATAACGGGCAACTGCAGCATCCTCGATCTGCGAGAAAAGAGAAAGCCTCTCTTTTATAAGGTCAATATTCTTATAGGCGAGGAAAAGGTCATAGTAGAGCTCCCTGATTTTCGAAACCACCTTCAGCCGCGTAAACGTCTTCATATCGCCGAGTGTTTCTGCGTCCTTCGATGCGATATCGCCCCTTAACCGCCTTTTTCCCGGAAAGGGGAACATCTGCGAGCCGTAAAACATCCATTGTGACATAAGTGTCTCGCCGTAGGAATACCGGTTGAATCCCTCGTTTTGGTATCCGAACATTAACATCGGGTCAGGCAGGCTCTTTGCCTGCGGTATCCTGAAACGAGCGGCGGCTGCCCTGGCCTCGGAGGCCTGGATCTCGGGACTCTTCTTCAACGCCTCTTCGACGAGGTCCTTTAGCTTCAGCTCGTCCGCGGACGAAACCCCGAAAAAAAAGCAGATTGAGAATAGTGCAAAAAGCGCAATGAACAGCCGGCCGGGAAATTCATTTGTCCGTCCGCCACCCATTACGCTTCGCACGTTTTTCACTTAGATTTACTGTGCATCAACGTTGAACTTCATCATCGAGATCTTGCCGCCCTTTGCGATCTTCACTGCGATGTTCCAGGCGCCCGACATCGAAAGGTTCATTGTCGCCTTGTACTCGCTGCCATCGAGTCTCGCATCGGTCTTATAATTCATCGCCGGCATGCCCGGCATAGCCGGCATCGTATAATTGACCTTGACCGCTGCGTCGGTTACGGCATTCCCAGAAGCGTCCTTTATCGAGATCGTAAGATTGTTTTCGCCCTGGACCGGCGGGTTTTTGTCGATCACAGCGACCACGTCATAGCTCCCGGCCTTCTTCTTCACCTCATAATTCTTGGCATATGCCATCCCCGCAATCAAAAGCAGGGCCATTGTTACTGCAGCTATCTTCTTCATCTTTCTCCTCCTCAACTTAATAATATTCATAGTAATTGCAACCTACACCGTATATTCTTACAAGATACCTTCTTTTGTAAAGCGTTCCGCTCCCTTTTACTTCTCAAGACCACTATCTCATATCGCGGAATAGCAGTCAATGCCGCGCTCGATAAAAGGACTGGTATCGCTGAGGCTAAAATTTCAGCAGCCGGAACATGTATTCCTTTTCACCTCCCGCCAAATGTATTCGTTTTTTCAGCTTTAACTTTAAAGGATCAATGTGAAGAAAGTTTGAAATTCCGATATCTTTCGAGTTTTTTCGGGATTTTTCTGAAAATAGCGAAGGATTGCTTTTTTCTCTTGCGTCTCGCGTCTCGCATCATGACGGTTTTTTTTCGGTTGCCGGCCTGCAATTTCCATGGTAAAAGAATATTAAGTTACAGATCTGGGATTCGGAAAAACAAAAAAGAGGAGGAGTATCATGGACAGAAGAGATTTTCTGAAAAGCGCAGCAATCGGAACCCTTACGATGAGTATCGCCGCAGAGGCAATCAGCGCCGATATCTTTTATCCCACTGGTGTCGACAAAACTCTCTTCGAGACATTCAACAGGGCAAAGGACCCGGCGAACAAGACGCCTCTTGAGAAGTCTCACGCCCCGTTCCTTACAGCTCCCGGCAAAGTAAAGGCGGGAGAGCCCTTCGTTGTCGAAGTAAGTGTCGGTGAGAACCTGCATGTCATGGGTCCGGCCCACTGGATCGAGTATATAGAGCTTAGTATCGGCAATGAGCCGGCCGGAATGGTCAGCCTCCAGTCCAAGGGATACCTGAAACCGAAAGCCGCATTCACTGTAGTGCTGACGAAAGAGGCCGCACCAAACGGCAAGGTAACACTGATCGCCCGTCAGCGGTGCAATCTCCACGGCCTATGGGAAAGCGTCATGGATGTAGAGGTGACCTAATATAGCAAAAGTTATACTTATGGGGCTTTGCCCCATGCCCCAGCTACCTTTCTTGCCGCCCAAGCAAGGTAGCCCAAAGAATGCGCCCCAACGAAAATTTTTTACGGTCTGCTCAGTCGGCCGCTCTAAATTTTGGGAACTCGCTTCGCTCAAACAGCCCAAAATTCTTAACGAGCCGCCTCGGTCGCAAACCTAAATTTTCGAAAGGGGAATTCAACACGCACTGGTAACTGATAGCCTATGCTTAACTTTTCACGATTCACGTCTCACGATTTACGGTAGTTTTCACATTCCACGTATTCGGGTCCCCTTCGAAAATTTAGGTGAGAGTGTCCGCCCGGAGGGTGAAAGATTTTAGGCTGTTTGAGTCCCGTCCGGGACGAGTTCCTAAAATCTACCGAGGACGAACAATCGAACCGTTAAAAATTTTCGTTCGGGTGCGTTCTTTTGGGCACTTTTCTGGCGCATCCCAGAAAAGCGCCTCGGGTGCGGGGTGAAACTCCGCTTGGAAAAAAACTTTGCGTCGTTGTCAACGACTTGTAGGGGAGATCGGCCGTTCGCCCTTACATAGAGGATATCTTCCCTTTGCGCTCTTTGCGGCTTTGCGCGAGATGTACTTTTTCTTGATGAACACTCTGCGGACGATATCTTCTTCAACATCCCTGTGATCCAGGTTAGCCAACCCCCCCCTGGTTATGCGAACTTCGCTTTTGCCGGTATTATTCGATCATATGCGAAATTTGAGTCAAGCACTTCATTTATTTTCCTTTGATTTTAAATGTTTTTTTATTGACCCAATATAAGCCGGCATGATACATTTTGGCGTAAAGAGGAACTTCGTATAGTAATATGTTAGGAGCAAATAAATATAAGGCAGCCACTTCAATCATAAAGAGACCGCCTTATTCACATGGGGGTGCAATATGACCGCATTCTTGGCGATTATTCTTATGGGTGTATTGGTATATCTGTACAACAAAGCAAAGACTTCAAATATTCCGAGGCCCATTACCAAATCAGTGGAGCAACCACAGCAGGAGGCTTCATATTTCGCCCTTTTCATCAAAGGCATAGTAGGTCTCTTTGCTATTCTGGTCACGTTAATCTTTATCGGTGCCATAATTGCTCCTGAGAAAATGCCAACCCCAAGCACAAAACCGCAGCCGACACGATCTGATAGTTATTATTCTTGGGCATCCAAAGTAGATAAAGAAACTTGCGACAAAATTGCATTGGTTGGCATGAATAAAGGCAGTCGGGATCGGATGGTTGCTATTCGAGATTGCAACAACATGGATTTCGCATTTTCTTTTTGTCCTGATTGCAGCTCGTCTGAAAAAGGCGAAGTCGCTACGTGTTATGAAATCGGCTATGATCGCGGTTATTATGGTCGGTAAATCCAACTTGCGAAGAGAAATATTATGACAACATACGAACAACTTGCAATTGTCCTTCTTTGCCTTGCTGGTATTAGCGGCGGACTTCATCGTATTTGGCAATACCGGCGAGACAGAACTATAGTCCGCGTCACTCCACAGGTTTCTGATATCTATTCCAATGTCATCCCCCAAGGCGAAACTCTCGGCATCAAGGTTATCAATGAAAGTCGCCACGCTATTACAGTCGAAGAAATTGGAGTGTTCTTTAGCCATACCCCGAATAGAATGGTTAACCCTCTTCCCATCACAACAGACGGCAAAACATTGCCTTGCCGTCTTGGTCCGTTCGACAACTTTTTGGGTTATTATTCTCCCGGCATTTTCAAGGAAGAGCCGGACATGGTATTTGCTACTCATGTTTATGCTCGGCTTTCCGACGGGAAATTCTATAAAGGCAAATTTCATTTCAACCCAGCAAAGGAACGTGCGGGAGTAAAACTTTAATGACTGCCGCACAAAAAGGTGAATAAATGACAGCAAATAACAAGGCGTACTTTCTTCCGATTGCTTCACCTATAACAAACGCGATGCCAAGGCCAGGAGTAAAAACTACAATAAAGACACCGAGCAAAACAAAGCCATTTAATACATCAAAAACAAATGACATATAAAGACCTCCTAATCGGGTAGCCGGGGGTGATTAACCCCCAGCCCCCACAACACCCCGCATGCGGGTCCGCACGGGGCGTTTCGCAGAATCATCGGGCCGTAGCCGGATGGTGAATCCTGATCCACAGTGTTCGCATAGAAATAAGTCCCTGCTTTTCAAGATGCTCATTCGACAACCCGCAATTCGTTGATAGGGTTTTCGCAAGATGCCAATAGCCTTTCCTGCTCAACCCTGTAAGAATAGCGTGATATCTCGGAGCACCAAGTTTGATCAATTCGCCGATGCGTTTCTTCGGCCTGCGCCACTGTTTCCAATAGCACATGCGAATACGTCGCCTGAGCCAGTGATCCGTTGCGACGGAATCATTGTACTTCAAGGCGATACCGAAGTAGTTCATCCACCCCTGAAGATAGGCACGGATTTCTTCATACCTTCGTGCCATGGAGATACCCCAACTGCGGCCAGTAAGTCGGCACAGGTCGGATTT
>OBEQ011933685.1_pt1 | contig 25405 bp, 21 predicted proteins | sample 1670901 | NCBI WGS metagenome assembly OBEQ01 (sample SAMEA104232315, study PRJEB22302) | groundwater metagenome | biome: forest; feature: aquifer; material: groundwater | place: USA | collected 2011-08-07 | depth 5.4 m | reverse complement strand
CGGGCTGCGCCCGCGCCGGGATGACGCGGCTGGGTTCGCACGGTGCGCCTTCTGCGGCTGAAGAATGTCGCTAGTCAGGTCTTCTTTTGTGCCGTCCATGCTAAGACGGCGTGAGTGGCGTCTATCGTTTTCGCTTCGAACCCTTGGGCGGTTCCACATCCCACGGCATCACCGTGGGAAGCGACCATGGCGCCGGATGCGACGCGCTCGTCTGGTCCGTCGCCACTGATCCAGGTGACCCCTTTTTCTCGAGGAGCTCTTTGGCGAACGCGGCCATGGCCTCCCGTTGTTTCGGAGTCGACAGCCCTGAGGCAGGTTGGCCAGAGCCAACAAGCAGATTGCTCGACGCCTGTTCCGGGCTCGACGGCGACGCCTTCGACCGCTCTTCCAGGAAGTGCCGCAGGTCGGTCGAACCGAGAAGACCTGGCGCTGCCTCCACGTCCTTCGTTCTCAGCAGGTTTGCGAACCGCGAGCGCAGTGGCGTGGCGCCCGTCAGATCCACTGACGGCCTTGGCTTTGGCAATGAGAACACCTCAACGGCTGGTACGCTCGGTGGAGCAGCCGGGAACCTCGATGGCGGGAAGATCGAACTTGGCTCCTTGCCCAGCGCAAGGTCCCGCCAAAGCGCGCTGCCAGCTTTCTCGCCGGCTGGCGCGGCTGCTGGCGCTGCCTGCACCTTCGGCAGCGCGAGGACCGAGATGAGTGGCTTCGGTTTGGGTGCCACGTTCAAGGCCCGCAGCAGCTGCTGCACCGAGTACTCCGATTTCCAGCGCAGGTCGATGTACTGGATGCGCTGAATGCGATAGGGGATGTCCTCGTCGCACTCCTTGTAGAGCACCGGGACGATCAGTCGCTTTCTCTTGAGCGCATAGGCAATCTCGTCGCCCACGTTGTCCGACTTCACCGAAGCCGGCGAGAGCACCAGCAGCATCTGCGGGCACGCCTTCAAGGCCGCGCCGATCTCGTTGTCCCAATGCGCGCCGGTGGGGATGTTGAGGATGTCGACCCACAGGTCAGCGCCCGCCGCGGTCAGCTCCGCGACGAGGCCGAGGACGAAGACCCGGTCCTCACTCGAATAGCTGACAAATGTCTTGGGTGCCGAGGCCATGGATCACCTCCGTCGAGGGACAGCCCCGGCCATTCTCGCGCAGCTTGGATTGAAGCCACCATCCCCTCGATGGCGCTGGGTCAGCCTGCCTGCCAGCCGGCCGGATCCACGCGGTAGAAGCCTGCCAGCTCGCGGTACAGCGCCGGGTGTTGCGCGGCCAGACGCTGCGGCTGCTCGAAGAAGACCTCGGTCACCACCGCGAAGAACTCGGCCGGGTCGGTGGCACCGTAGTCGCTGATCAAGGACGGCTGTTGCGCAAGCACGCGCTGCGCGAGGGCGTCGAACTCCGCGCCGAGCACCTCGGACCAGCGCGCGTAACGCTCGCGCCGCCCGAGCAACGGCGCGCCGTTGGCGTGGCCGGCTTCCTGGTCGAGCTGGTGCGCGAACTCGTGGATCACCACATTGCGCCCGTCGTCGACGACGGCGGCGCCTTCGAGCGTGTCCTGCCACGACAGGATCACCTGGCCTTGCGACCATGACTCGCCCGACAGCGCATGGCGTCGCTCCTGCATCACGCCGGAGCCGTCGGCCTGCACCCGGTCGACGACGAAGGCGTCGGGGTAGACAAGGATCTGGCGCAGCTTGGGAAAGTAGTCGGTGCGCCGATTGAGGATCAGCAGGCACGCCTGCGCCGCGATGGTGACCCGCATCTCGTCGGTCACGACGATGCCGCCGCAGCCGATGAAAGGCTTCTCGGCCAGGAAGACCAGGATGTGCTTCTTGAGCTGGAGCTGCAGGTCGGCCGGCAGCGTGCGGAAGTACGGCACGCGCCGCGCAATGATGCGGCGCCACGCAGCGGGGAACGGCAGCGCGCGCAAGCGCTCGCGCCGCCGCTCGACAAGCCGCGGCTCAGCCGCGATCCAGGCGAGCAACAGAAGTGTCAGGCCGCAGATGATGAGGAATGACAAGGTCTCGCATCCCGGCTCGCGGTTTCGACATCCCATAACTGGGTGCCGGACGGCGCGTTTTCAATGGCCTGCCCCGGAGATGCGGCCAGTCGTCAAGATTGGGGACACTGGGCTCGCGGGGCGGGCATAGACTTCTGTGCGCCCGCCCCATCCGGAGGTCCGATGTCGAACCCTGCCGCTTCGAAGTGGTGTCCGTTTCACGCGAACTCGGACGATCTGAAACGCATCGGCCAGGACGTGGCCGAGATCGCTGCCATCCAGCAGAAGATCTGTGCGGATCACCCTTCGTTGAAGCAGCCCGATCGGGTCGCCCACCAGTATCAGATCGCCGGGGGCAAGGTCTTGCTGACGCTGGCGCAAGACCTGCCCGAGGCGCTGCGCGGCGTGGGCCTCTTCGTGCCGGGCGCCGAGCACCTGGGGATAGGCCGGGTCTCCACCGGCCTGGGCGTGCCGCACGTGGAGCCCAGCCTCGATTTCCTGGGCCTGCGGCTGGCGTTTCAAACGTCAAGGGGCCAGCGGGTGGACTTTCTGAGCATCAACGACCCCGGCGCCCCAACCGACAATCACATCGACTTCATGTCGGTGCTGCATGCCACCGGCCAATCGGCGGGCACGTCAGTGCCGCTGGTCGGGCAACTGGGAAGCCATGATCTCGCCAACCTGCTGGCGTCGCAGACGGTGTTTGCCAACGCGCTGATGCGGCGCATGGGGTTTCACGAGGCACTGCACGTCGTGCCTCATCTGCTGAAGCAAACCAAGCGAACCATTCATTCGAGCACGGCTTACCAGTCCTATTGGACCGGCGTCGTCGAGCTCGGCGGCGTGGGCGGCAAGTTCACCTTCGTGCCTTTGCAGCCTGACAGCAAGAGCCCGGGGCTGAGTCCGAACGAGCACCTGTTTTCGCTCGACTGGAAGAATCGGCAGCGCCTCGACGATCTCCTTTTCGACCTGTACTGGATTCCGTTCCTCGACGAAGAGCGCACGCCGACCCAGACGCTCACGCAGGCCTGGAGCGAAGGGCACAGGCAGCGCGTGGGCAAGGTGAGCTTTCCGCAATCGGATCCCGACTCCGAGGAAGCGCGGCTGTGGTTCAGCCTCGCCGCCGAGATGGGTGCGAACCCGGGCAACTGGGTCTGCGACCGCGAGGGCACCGGGATCGGGCCCGCCACCGAGTTCGAGACAGCGCGAAAGATTGCCTACCGGGCGAGCCAGGACGGGCGCCATGCACTCGCAGAGGAGTGGTATGCAGCGGTGTTTTCGACGCGCCAGATCGGCGCGGATCTGGCGCAGGAACTGAGGCAGCGCCGCGACGCCAAGGCGCGCAGCGGGCACATCGATCAGGCGCCCTAGCCAGCCTTCAACGATGCGTCGGCGGACGGGCCTGCAAGGGTCGTGGGATCGCTTTTGGCGCAACCGGCAACGGGTTGCCGGGCAGGTCGTCCATCATCCTGTGGACCCTTCGTGCCGGCCACCACGCGGGTGCCTTGCGAAGATTGCCCGAGAGCGATTCGACAAGCGTTGACCATGGATCGTTCATGCACCCAGAGTAGGTCGCCGATCGAGCGCCGACCACCCCCAGAACGGGGTACCCCCTCCATCTTTCGGTGGAGGAAGTCACGCCGCCGATGTTGACCGCCGGGAAGCTGCCGAGCCGCACCGCGCGGATGCTCGAGGACTGCCCTCGCGTTCAAGAGCTCGGAAATACGCCGCGGTCCCGCCGCTTTTACCCGGCGGCGCGGATCCCGGCCCCCTAAACTCTCGACGCTGCAACCCCGACCGGAGCGTCCATGGCCTGCGACGCCCAGCCGCCAAGCCCCATCCACGACTTCAGCACCGACGCGCTGGTCGCGCGCCGGCGCGAGCAGCGCCTGCTGCGGCTCGAGCACACCGTCGCGCGCTGCCTGGCCGACACCGACGACGCGGGCGACGCGCTGCGCTCCGTCATCGAGGCCTTGTGCGAAACCGAGGGCTGGGAGTACGGCCGCTACTGGCAGGCCGACGAGCGCGCCGGGGTGTTGCGCTTCGCCGCCGCCTGGCATGTGCCGGGCAGCGCCGTCGCGCCGCACTTGGCGAGCTCCGAAAGCACCGAATTCGCGCCCGGCGCCGGCATGGTCGGGCGGGTCTGGCAGTCGGGCAAGCCGCTGTGGATCAGCGATCTCACCCAGCGCCAGCATGTGCTGAAAGCCACGCTGGCGCCCGGCCTGGCGCTGCACGGCGCCTGCATGTTCCCGGTCGCCTCGCAAGGCCGCACGATCGGCGTCATGTCCTTCGTCAGCCGCGAGGTGCGCGAGCCCGACGAGCGGCTGTTGATGGCGTTTCGTGTCATCGGCAGCCAGGTCGGCCAGTTCCTCACGCGCAAGCAGCGCGAGGAGGCGCTGCGCGAGAGCGAGGCGCGCTTTCGCAGCCTGGCCGAGCTGCAAGGCGCCATCGCCGCATTCGGCCGCAAGGCGCTGGCCAATGTCGACCTGGCCGAGCTCTTGCGCGAGGCGAGGAAGGTCGTGACCAAGGGCCTGGCGGTCGACTTCTGCCACGCGCTGGTGCTCGACCCCGAGGGCCGCGCGCGGCTGCCAGAGAACACCCAGAGCGCGCAGGTCATGGCCACCGGCCGGCCGGTCGTGGTGGACGACTTCGACTGCGAAACCCGATTCGCCGCAGCGCCGGCCTTGCAGGCGCAGGCGATCTGCAGCGGCATCGAAGTCGCCATCACCGGCGGCACGTCCTGCCATGGCGCGCTGGGGGCGTATTGCCGCCAGCGGCGCCGCTTCACGCAGGACAACGTCGACTTCCTGCAAAGCCTGGCGAACACGCTGGCCACCGCGATCGACCGCAAGAGCGCCGAGCAGCGCCTGGCCTACATGGCGCAGTTCGACCCGCTGACCGGCCTGGCCAACCGCAGCCTGCTGTCCGACCGCATCGTGCACACGCTTGCACAGGCCCGGCGCAACGGCTGGCAGGTCGGCGTGCTGTTCATCGATCTCGATCGTTTCAAGCTCGTCAACGACACGCTGGGGCATGACGCGGGCGACCGGCTGCTGGTCGAGGTGGCACAGCGGCTGGTCGACTGCGTGCGCGCCAGCGACACCGTGAGCCGGCTCGGCGGCGACGAGTTCGCCTGCGTGCTGTCGCAGCTCGCCAAGGTCGACGACGCGGCGCTGGTGGCGCAGAAGATCGTCACCGACATGGCGCGGCCGTTCACGCTGGCGGGCCAGCAGGTCTACGTGTCGGCGAGCGTGGGCATCGGCATCTTCCCCAACGACGGCGCCGACGCCGACACCTTGCTGCGCAACGCCGACACCGCGATGTACCGGGCCAAGGAGCAGGGCCGCAACGCCTACCAGTTCTACCTGCCGCAGATGAACGAGCAGCTGCTCGAACGCATGCAGCTGCAGACGCAGTTGCGCGGTGCGCTGGAGCGGCGCGAGTTCGTGCTGCACTACCAGCCCAAGGCCGACCTGGCGAGCGGCGAGGTCAGCGGCTTCGAGGCCTTGCTGCGCTGGCAGCACCCGGTGCGCGGGCTGGTGCCGCCGCTGCAATTCATCTCCATCCTCGAAGAGACCGGGCTGATCGTGCAGGTCGGCGAATGGGTGGTGCGCAGCGTCTGCGAGCAGCTGATGCAGTGGCGCGCGCAAGGTCTCACGCCGCGGCCGGTCGCCATCAACCTGTCGGCGCGCCAGTTCCAGCAGCGCAACCTCGATGCGAGCATCGCGGCCATCATCGAGCAGCCCGGCGTCGACGCCGGCCTGCTCGAGTTCGAGCTGACCGAATCGCTGCTGATGCGCGACCCCGAAGAGGCCACGCGGGTGCTGAACAACATGCGCTCGTTCGGGGTGCGCTTGTCGGTCGACGATTTCGGGACCGGCTATTCGAGCCTGAGCTACCTGAAGCGCTTCCCGCTCGACGCGCTGAAGATCGACCGCGCCTTCGTCCGCGAGGTGACCAGCGACGCCGACGACGCATCGATCACCGTGGCCATCATCGGCCTGGCCCACACGCTCAAGCTCAAGGTGGTGGCCGAAGGTGTCGAGACCGAGGCGCAGCTCGCCTTCCTGCGCGCCAATCAGTGCGACGAGATGCAGGGTTTTTACTTCGCCAAGCCGCTGGCGGTGGCGGATTGCACGCAGTTCCTGGCGCAGGGCCGGCGGCTTGCGCTGCCGGCGCAGGCGGCGGCATGATGGCCCGACCTGACTAGCGACGTGGTTCAGCCACGAGTTCACCCTCACCCCAGCCCTCTCCCGCAAGCGGGAGAGGGAGCAAATACCGGCTCCCTCTCCCCTGTACTCGGGGGAGAGGGTTGGGGTGAGGGGGCGATTCGGGGCGCAGCTGAACATGGTCGCTAATCAGGTGGCCCGATGGCAGCACCTTTTCTCCCGAGCGCAGGCGCCCTCGAATCGCGGGTACCGGTCATCGACATCGCGCCGCTGCTGCGCCCGGACGCCGACCGCGCCGGCGTAGCACAGCAGCTCGACACCGCCTGCCGCGCCCACGGGTTCATTTATGTCGTCGGCCATGGTGTCGACGACCCGCGGGTGCAGGCCCAAACACCGCTGCATGGGCGCAACCTGTTCCCGCAGAATGCCAGCCTGCCGGGTTTTCGCGAGACGCTGCTCGACTACATGGCGGCGCTGACGGCGCTCGGCCATCGGCTGATGCAGGCCATCGCGCTCAGCCTCGAGCTACCGGCGGGCTACTTCGCCGAGCGCTACACGGCCGATCCGCTGATCCTGTTTCGCCTGTTCAACTACCCGACCCGCGCGCTGCCGCCGGGCTCGCTCGCGCAATGGGGCGTCGGCGAACACACCGACTACGGCTTGCTGACGATGCTGCGGCAAGACAGCGTCGGCGGGTTGCAGGTCAAGACCCGCAGCGGCTGGATAGCTGCACCGCCGCTGCCGCGTTCGTTCGTCTGCAACATCGGCGACATGCTCGACCGCATGACCGGCGGGCGCTACCGCTCGACACCGCACCGCGTGCGGCTCAACAGCTCGGGCACCGACCGGCTGTCGTTCCCGTTTTTCTTCGACCCGAACTTCGACGCGCGAGTGAGGCCGATCGAAGGCCTGGCCGGCGCCGACGACAACAGCGCCGCGCGCTGGGACCACGCCAACGTGCACGGGTTCGACGGCACGTACGGCGACTACCTGATCGGCAAGGTCGGCAAGGTGTTCCCGGACCTGAAGCAGCAGGTTCTCGGCGCCGGACCTTCGGCTTGACTCGGGTTCGCCCCCTCACTTGCAGTGCGCGTTCGCGTTGTAGCACTCCGGCATGGCGCCCGCGGCTGACAAAACAGGTCGCTGCGCTGCGGTGATACTGAGCGCATGCTGAAGAAAATCCTGATCGCCAACCGCGGCGAAATCGCGCTGCGCATCGCGCGTGCCGCGACCGACCTCGGGCTTGCGAGCGTGGCCGTGTTCGCCACCGACGAGCCGCAGGCCCGCCACCTGCGCGCTGCCGGCGAGGCGCAGCCGCTGGCCGCGAGCGGCCCCGCGGCCTACCTCGACATCGACACGCTGCTGCGCATCGCACGCAGCAGCGGCTGCGATGCGGTGCACCCCGGCTACGGTTTCCTCAGCGAGCGTGCCGACTTCGCGCAGGCTTGCGCTGCGGCGGGCCTGACCTTCATCGGCCCGAGCGCCGAGCAGCTGGCACTGTTCGGCGACAAGGCCCGCGCGCGCGACCTGGCGCGCCGCTGCGGCGTGCCGCTGCTGCCCGGCAGCGCGCAGGCGGTGAGCCTCGCCCAAGCGCAGGACTTCTTCGCGCAGCAAGGCGACGCCGGCGTGATGCTGAAGGCGATCGTCGGCGGCGGCGGGCGCGGCATGCGCGCGGTGCTGCATGCGGCCGACTTGCCGGCGGCCTACGAACGATGCGTATCGGAAGCGCGCGGCGCCTTCGGTGTCGACGCTGTCTACGTCGAACGGCTGATGGCCAACGCGCGCCACCTCGAAGTGCAGATCATCGGCGACGGCCGGCACGCGATGAGCCTCGGCGAACGTGAATGCACGCTGCAGCGGCGCTTCCAGAAGCTGGTCGAGATTGCACCCAGCCCCACCCTGCCCGACCCCCTGCGCGAGCGCATCACGCAGGCCGCGCTCGCACTCGCGCAAGCCGTGAACTACCGCAGCCTCGGCACCTTCGAGTTCCTGGTCGACGCGACATCGACCGAGCTGCCCTTTGTCTTCATCGAAGCCAACCCGCGGCTGCAGGTCGAGCACACGATCTCCGAAGCCGTGACCGGCCTCGACCTGGTGCAGCTGCAGATCAGCATTGCCGCCGACCGCAGCCTGGCCGAGCTCGGCCTCGATCCGAGGCATCCGCCGCGGTCCGAAGGTCACGCGATCGAGTGGCGCATCAACGCCGAAACGCTGGACGCCCGAGGCAGCGCGCGACCTTCGAGCGGCAACCTCACGCGCTTCGATCTGCCGTCGGGCCCGGGCATTCGTGTCGACAGCCATGCCGAGGTCGGTGCGATGGTGTCGCCGCACTACGACACGCTGCTCGCCAAGCTGATCGTGCACAGCCCCGGCCCGCTGTTCGCCGACGTGCTGCGCCGCTCGCGCCGCGCGCTGGCCGAGTGCGCGATCGAGGGCGTGGTGACCAACCTGGCGCTGCTGCGCGCAATCGCCGCGCGGCCCGAGTTCGAGAGCCAGGCGCTGCACACCCGCTTTGTCGAAGACGAGCTCGCCGCGCTGCTCGGCCCCGAGGTCGCAGTGCCACCAAGCGCCGACATTCCGGACGAGCTGCTCGCAGTGGCGTCGCCGATGACCGGCCGGCTGGTCCAGCTCGCGGTCGACATCGGCGATGTGGTGCCGGCCGGCGGCCAGCTCGCGGTGCTCGAGGCGATGAAGATGGAGCATGTGCTGCTCGCTGCAAGCGCCGGCCGCGTGGTCGAGCTGCGCGCGAGCGCCGGCGACAGCGTCGTCGAAGGCCAGGCGCTGATGGTCATGGCGCCGATGTCGTCCGACGCGCACCACGCCGCGCCCCAAGCTCCGGCCGATCCGCACGCGATCCGCCCCGACCTGCAGCGCGTCGTCGATCGCCACGCCGCCGCGCTCGACGCGGCGCGGCCCGACGCGATGGCGCGGCGCCACGCGCTCGGCCTGCGCAGCGCGCGCGAGAACATCGCCGACCTGTGCGACCCCGGCAGCTTCAGCGAGTACGGCGCGCTCGCCGTCGCGGCGCAGCGCAAGCGGCGCAGCGCCGAGGACCTGATCCGCAACACGCCGGCCGACGGCATGGTCACCGGCGTCGGCAGCATCAACGCATCTCGCTTCGGCCCCGAAAAGTCGCGGACCATCGTGATGGCCTATGACGCGACCGTGCTCGCCGGCACCCAGGGCATGCGCAACCACCACAAGACCGACCGCATGCTCGGCCTGGCGCTGCGCAACCGGCTGCCGGTCGTGCTGTTCGCCGAAGGGGGCGGGGGCCGGCCCGGCGACACCGACATGCCCATCGTCGCGGGCCTGCACGTGACGACCTTCGCGAGCTTCGCGCGACTGAGTGGCCAGGTGCCGGTGCTCGGCATCGTCGCGGGCCGCTGCTTCGCCGGCAACGCGGCGCTGGTCGGCTGCAGCGATGTGATCATCGCGACCCGCGGCTCCAACATCGGCATGGGCGGCCCGGCGATGATCGAAGGCGGCGGCCTGGGCGTCTTCAAGCCCGAAGAGGTGGGACCGAGCACGGTGCAATCGACCAACGGCGTGATCGACCTGCTGGTCGACGACGAGGCGCAGGCGGTCGCGGCGGCGAAACACTGCCTGTCGTTCTTCCAGGGCAGGCTCGATCAATGGGGCTGCCCGGACCAGACTGCGTTGCGCCAGGCGATCCCCGAAAACCGCTTGCGGGTCTACGACGTGCGCAGCGTCTTGCGCACCCTCGTCGACCACGACTCGCTGCTCGAGTTGCGTGGCGCGTTCGGACGCGGCATCGTGACCGCCCTGGCGCGCATCGAGGGCCGCCCGCTCGGCGTGCTGGCCAACAACCCGCAGCACCTGGGCGGCGCGATCGACGCCGACGCGGCCGACAAGGCCGCGCGTTTCATGCAGCTGTGCAACGCCCACGGCCTGCCCATCCTGAGCCTGGTCGACACGCCCGGCTTCATGGTCGGCCCCGAGATCGAGACGCGGGCCCAGGTGCGCCACGTGTCGCGCCTGTTCGTCACCGCCGCGGCGCTGCGTGTGCCGTATTTCAGCGTGGTGCTGCGAAAGGGCTACGGGCTCGGTGCGATGGGCATGACGGCGGGTGGCTTCCACTCGCCCGACTTGATCGTCGCCTGGCCGACCGGCGAGTTCGGCGCGATGGGCCTGGAAGGGGCGGTGCGCCTGGGTTACCGCAAGGAGCTCGAGGCCGCGCCGCACGGCAGCGAACGCGAGGCGCTGTACCAAAAGCTCGTCGATCAACAATACGAAAGCGGCAGCGCGATCAACATGGCCACCACCTTGGAGATCGACGCCGTGATCGACCCCGCCGAAACCCGCGCCTGGCTGGCCCGCGGCCTCGCGTCGACACGCGTTCGCGAGCCCGGCGCGCGCTTCGTCGACACCTGGTGAAGCCCAGGTTCGGCGAGCCGATGAAATGTGAAAAGGCCATGGGCCGAGGCTTTATTCCGCCCGCGTTGCGGTCTATCCTGCGGGACACACGCCGTGCAAGAGCGCGGCGGCTTGCAGGAGACGAACATGGGATTGTTGGAGTCCCTGGGCCTGAAACCCAGAACGGTTCAGGCCAAGCAACCCGCGCTGGCGGGCGATAGCGGCACCGACGCAGGCGGCTCGGGCGACCCGGTGGTCGAGCAGCACGACATCATCGCCGAGATGCTGGCCAGCGTACCCGACGAAAAGGCCAAGGCCGGCCTCGAAGCCGAGCTCGCCGCCTTGCGCGCCAAACATGCCAAGTCGGCGTCGCCCAAGGCCGAGCTGGCCGAGGCGGCCAAGCTCTACGAGAGGGCGAAGAAGCTCGCCTTCAAGTTCCGGCAGGAACGCGAGCTGTCCGATGCACGCGCCGACGTCGACGCGGTGGTGCAGCAGATCACCGCGCTGGTGCTGGGCGGCATCAACGACGACGCCGCGCGCAAGAAGATCAACGACGAGCTCACGAAGCTCAAGGCCAACGTGGCCACCGCCGCCAAGATCGCTGACCCGAAAGCCGCCGTGACGGCGTACAACGCGCTGCTGACCAAGGCACAAGACCTGCGCGCGCGCGCCGACCAGACCCAGTTCGCGGTCGACTTCTCGCAGGCCACCCTGGCCCCGCAGCTGGCCACCGCACAAACCGCCATCAACGCCGCGCCGGCAGCGCCGAAAGCGGTGCTGCAAAAGGAGCTCGACAGCCTGAAGGCCGACATCAAGCGCTATGACGGAGCGGCCGACAGCACCGCCCTGCAATCGATCGTCGCGCCGCGCCTGAAGAAGCTGAATGACGTGGCCGGCGGCCTCGCCAAGGCATCGACCCAGGCCGACGCCGACCTCGCTCGCGCCGCCACGCTGGTGCAGGCACTCGACCCGGCGGGCAGCGCCGACCTGCGCTCGCGCCTTACGGCGCTGCAGGACCAGAAGAAAACCGCCTGGCCGGCGGGCAATTCGCTGGACGAGATCGCCGCTTCGATCGACGCGGTGACGGACGGCGCCAAGACTCTGATCGCTGACGCCGAGGCGCTGAAGACGAAGCTCGCGGTCGACAAGGAGATCGCCGCGCTGCGCAAGCGGGTCGATGGCCTCAAGCCGCGCACCGACAAGGCGTCGGAAGCGCCGGTCAGCAGCTTCGTCGAGTCGTGGCAGCAGAAGGTGCGCGAGGCACTCGCCAACTTCCAGAAGTACGAAGCGGCGCGCGACCTGAAGAGCTGCGAGGTGGTGTTCTCGCAGCTCGGCGCGGCGCTCGACAACATGGAGCAGTTCAAGGCCCAGTTCGCGGCCTTCCGCGCCAAGTTCGACGCGGCGCGCGACGGCGGCGTCAAGAAGGCCTTGGCGGTCGCGCTCAAGCCGGCCGGCCTGGCGGCGCTGCGCACCCAATCTCTCAACGACAAGGGCGCCGAGATCGAGACCCTGGCCGACACCGGCTACCTGATGAAGGCCGACAAGGCGATAGCCACCTGGTTGAACCAGGCCAAGACCTGGGGCGCATCGCAGGCCGCCTACAACAACCTGCGCTCGGGCCACCCGGTGGTGGGCGCGATGAAAGACCTGATCGCCGAGCCGGGCGGCGGCGAAGTGTTCGACGCCATCGTCGCCGACCTGCCCGACGACACCGCGGCGGTCAACGTCACGGCGGCGATCGAGGCGCGCTTCGACATCGAGGTCACGCAGTTCAACCACCGCAAGCCCGAGGACGCCGATGGCGCGACCTACACCGACGAATCGAAGGCGCTAAACCCGAAGGACCCGCAGAAGGGCTTGAAGGATCTGTACAAGGTGTTGCGCATCGTGCCGGTGAAGGACGCCAAGTACACCGAGAAGATCGTCGACTATCAGGAACAGGGTCACGGCGCGTACTACCAGTCGGGTGTCATCAACGACAAGATCGTGATGTATGCCGGCCGGCCCGACGACGCCAACAACAATGTCGAGCTGGGCGACGTGGTGCCCACCGGCGAGCGGCCCGACCCGAACAGCGCGCCGGTCGGCGGGGTCGGCGCCAAGGTCAACTGGTACAGCTTCGCCGCGCTGCACGAAGTGGCGCACGGCGTCGACGACGCGCGCGGCGTGATGAAGTCGCACATGGCCGAGGCCGGCTGGGAGACACACGGCAGCGGCGCGATCGCGAAGAAGGTGGCGGCTTTCTTCAGCTACGACGCCGACTACATCGAGTCGATGATGGACTCCAAGAGCAACACACCGCCGAAGAAAAAGCCGAAGCGCCCGGCCGACGTGAAGACCGACGCCGAGTGGGAGACCGCGCGCCAGGACGCCGAGACCTGGGTCACCGAGTCGCGCGAAAAGTTCGACCCCTGGAACAAGGCCGATGCGGCCAAGCGCAACGCGATCGGCGGGCGCGTCTATCACGAGTCCTACGCGGGCGACTGGGTCAGCTACCACCTGGCGGCGCGTTCCACCGGGGTGCGCGGCTACCAGTTTCGCGCGCCGGCAGAATGGTTTGCCGAGCTGTACGCGGCCTTCCACATCGGCAAGATGAACCCCAAACACCCGGACGCCGGCTGGCTGCTAAAGCTCAAGGCCGAGTCCGAGTCCTGATGGCTCACTGACATGTCCATTTTCAATACCGTCTCGATGAACTGCCCGCGCTGCAAGGAAGCGCTGACCTTCGAAGTGGCGCACAGCGTCAACGCCGGCCGCCGGCCCGAGATGCGGCGCGACATCCTGCGCGGTGAGTTCCAGCGCAAGAGCTGCCCGGTGTGCGGCGCCGGCTTCCGGCTCGACGCCGGCTTCGTCTACGTCGACATCGCGCGCGAGCAGTGGCTGTCGGCGCAGCCGGTGACCGCGGTCGACCAGTGGCAGGACCGCGAAGAACAGGTCCGCGAGCTGTTCGCGAGCGCCTACGGCGCGAAGGCGCCGGCACTCGCGCGCGAGCTGGGCGAGAAGCTCAGGCCGCGGCTGGTGTTCGGCTGGTCGGCACTGCGCGAAAAGCTGATCGCCGCCGAGGCCGGGCTCGACGATGCGGTGCTGGAATTGCTGAAGATGGCGATGCTGCGCAACCTCGAGAAGACGCCGTTTTCGGCCGACACCACGCTGCGCCTGCTCGACTACGAACCGAAGCGATTGCTGATGGGCTGGGTGCGCAACGCGGACGACGCGCTCGGCGACCTGCGCTGGGTGGCGCGCGAGCTGTACGGCGACATCGTCGCCGATCTCGCCAAGGGCGAGGCCGGGGTGTGGAGCGAAGCGCGTGCAATGTTCGACGGCGCGCTGTTCGTCGATGTCGATCGGCTGATGGTGCGCTCCGAGAGCTTGTAGGCCTACGCGGCGGGCAACACCGCGCGGCGCAGCGCGGCTTGTGCGAGCAGGCGGGTCGAATCGAGCGTCGGCAGCGGCGAGTTCGTGTCGTCGATGACCAATGGGATCTCGGTGCAGCCCAGCACGACCGCATCGCAGCGCGCGCCTTTCATCCGCGCAATGACCCGCTGGATGCTGGCGACCGACTCGGGCTTGCCGATGCCACCGACCAGCTCGTCCATGATGATGCGATGGACCTCGTCGCGTTCGGCGGCAGTCGGGCGCACACACTGCAGACCGCGTGCTGCCAGCTTGTCCGGGTAGACATCGCTGTCGACCAGCCAGCGTGTGCCGGTGAGGCCCAGGCAACGAAAGCCGCGCGCGACGGCCGCATCGGCGACGACCTCTGCGATGTGCAGCCAAGGCAGCGCAGACCGCGGCGCGACGAGTGCGAGCGCCTGGTGGATGGTGTTGTCGGGGCAGATCAGGAACTCGGCGCCGATGGACGCGAGCTTGTCGGCCGACGCGAGCATCAGCTGCGCCACGCCCTGCCAGTCGCCGCGGTCCAGGCAGGCCACGTAGTCGGCCAGCGAGTGGCTGTGCAGCGAGACCTCGGGGGGGGGGCGTGCGGCCGAGACGCTGCGCGCCCTCGATGCAGATGGTGCGATAACAAAGCGCTGCACCTTCGGCGGAGCAGGAACCATCTGGCCTGGACCGAAAGGGCGCTTGTGAGAACCTCGACACAACGCCAAGCCTTGCAGGTCGTGCTGCGGGAAGGAAGCGGCCTCTGCCACAGCGTCTTGGATGCGAGGTGTCGATTCGTCGATTCGTCGTGCTCCGCTGTTGATTCGACGAATCCACATAGCGCAGGGGCGGTGATGTGGGTGTAATGAAGCCCTCTTCACTACGGCCCCTTCCATGGACAAGCGATTGACGACGCGATTCGATTCGCCACGGCGTCGTGCTCGACGCGGCATTCTTGGTCTGTCCGTCATCGGCATCGGTGCATTGGCCCTGCTCGACAATTTGCACCTCTTCGACATCGCACTGCTGAGGACTTTCTGGCCGCTCGTCTTTGTCATCTGGGGCTTCTCTCGGTTGGCTTGGCGGCGTCATCCCGCCAGTCGCCTGTTCGGCCTGGTGCTGATGGTGGTCGGCGCGCTGATGACGGCGCATAACCTGGGGCACGAAAGTTTCGACCTTCGGCAATGGTGGCCGGTGTTCGTCATATTGGCCGGCACATCCATCGCGCTGCGAGGCTTGTTCTGGAGCACGCGGTGGGACAGGGGTCGGTTTGAAAGCTCGGCGATCGAACATGCGGACGAAGTCAATGTCGACGCCACCTTCAGCGGCATCAAGCTTCAGAACGACTCACGCAGCTTCAAGGGCGGCAGGATTGCAGTCACCTTCGGCGGCCTGGAACTGGACTTGCGTGAGGCGGTGATGGACGGCTCCGAGGCCACGCTCAACATCAGTGCCACCTTCAGCGGCATCGAACTGCGTGTACCTCGCGAATGGCAGGTGGTGGTGCAATTGAGGGCCACGATGGGGGCCGTAGAGGACAAGTCAGTGCCGCCGGCCTCGCCCAGTCATCGCCTGGTGCTGCGCGGCGAGACCATCTTCGGTGGCGTAGAGATCAAGAACTGACTCATCCCAGTGCACCCCCTGCTGAAGAACCTGCGCGGCCTGGCGGCCTACCTGTTGGCCTGGATGCTCGCAGGATGTGCGCTGGCCGTGGCATGGGTGCAGCAGGCATCGACCGAGCGGATCTGGGTGCTCGGCTTCTTGCTGCCGCTCGCGTTGCTCACGGGGATGGCCGCGCTGTCGATGTACTCCGTGTGCCGGAGCTTCCCTTTGCGACCGGCGAAATGGATGAGCACCCTGTCTCGGCGTGCAGCGGCAGCGGGGCTTCTGGCACTGTTGGTGAGTGGTGCAGCCGCCCTGTGGAACGCCACGGGCCCGCTGTGGGGCCGGGACGGGTTGGTCTCGCTCACACCTGTGGCCTGGCTCGCCTTCGTCGGCATTCAGACCGTGGTGTTCGCCTTGTCGGCGCTGATGCACGACGCGCTGCTGGCGCAACAGACCATCCAGGCGGTCGCGGCCACCGAGGCCCAGGCCAGGCTTCTCGCCCGGGAGATGGAGATCAAGGCACTGCGCAAGCAGCTCGATCCGCACTTTCTGTTCAACAGCCTGAACTCCATCAGTTCGCTCATCCAGCTCGATCCGGCAGCCGCGCGCGCAATGACCGTCGATCTGGCCCAGTTCTTTAGACAAACCCTGAGCTTGGGCGAGCGCGAGCGCATCCGGCTCGATGAAGAACTGGAACTTGTCCAGCACTATCTGGCCATCGAGCAGCGCCGGCTGGGCGACAAGCTGCGCCTGTCCATCGATGTGGATGGCGCCTGTCGAATGGCCTGGTTGCCGCCCCTGGTCCTGCAACCCTTGGTGGAAAACGCCATCAAACACGGAATCAGACAGCTGGACCTTGGCGGACTGATCAAGCTCAGTGCCCGCCATGCCGGCGATCGCCTGGCCTTGCGAGTGAGCAACCCGGTGGATGCCCAGGCGCCCCGCGACGCCACCGGACTCGGGCAAGGTTTGCGCCATCTGCAGGCGCGCTTGCAGACCCAGTACGATGAACGCGCCTTTGTCGACGTTGAAAGCACTGCAGACCGTTTCACCGTGCAGGTCTCGCTGCCCTGGCAAACATGACGCTTCGCGCCCTGATCGCAGACGATGAGCCTTTGGCACGTGCGCTGGTTCGCGAGTTCCTCGCTGCCCACGCCAATGTTCAAGTCCTCGCAGAGGTGGACAACGGATTGGAGGCCGCACGCTGCATCCAGGATCTCGCCCCCGATCTGGTCTTCCTCGACATCCAGATGCCCAAGCTCACGGGCTTGGAGGTACTGCAACTGACCGGTCTGCGGCGGGGGGTGATCTTCACCACCGCCTATGACCAGCACGCGCTCGCGGCCTTTGATCTGCATGCGGTCGACTACTTGCTCAAGCCATTCAGCCAGGAACGCTTCGACGCGGCGATGCAGCGGGCCGGTCAGCTGCTGCGCGAGGGCGCGCCTGCCGTCGAGAGTTTGGTGGCGGAGCAAGCGCTCAGGCGCGTGCTGATCCGGGAAGGCTCCGAGCTTCGCGTATTGCCACTGGACGAAGTCGACTACATCGAAGCCCAGGCCGACTACGTCGCATTCCGTCACGCGGGCCGAGACCACCTGAAGGTGCAACGCATCTCGGAACTCGAGGCCCAGCTGGACCCGCGCCAATTCGTGCGCGTGCACCGCAGCTTCATCGTCAACCTCCGTCAACTGCAGGCCGTTGAGCGCACCGAGTCCAACGGCTACGCCGTACGTCTGCGAAGCGGCAAGCGAATCCCTGTCAGCCGCAGCGGGCATGAACGGTTGCTTGGAGTGTTGTAGGGCAACTCTGGCGGGCCTTTTGTCTCCTTCCGCGGGGGGCGCATTCCGAATGTCCGCTGTTCCCCCTCGCGATCTCACGTTGACCGACCGCTCTGGGTCGCGTCGCGCCCGTCGAGTCGTCAACTCGTCGGCGGGAACCTGACGCGCGCCGGGTACTTCCATGCCGGCAAGGCCCACGACTTGAAGACGGTCTATCGATCGCTGAGCACGCGTCAGTGGACGCTTGCCCCCGTGTCGCGGCCGAGGTCCAGGCTCGCGTTGAAGCCGAACAGCTGGCCGGCCCACAGGAACAGCACCCACACCAGGATGCCGAACGGCAGGTAGCCCGCGTAGCCCAGCAGCGGCATCTCGGCGTAGATGTGGATCACGTTGAGATACGGAATGTCGTAGATCCAGTAGTTGGGGTTGGTCGGCGGCACGTTGCTCGGGTAGGCGCTGCCGTAGTTCCACAGTTCCCAGAAGAAGCCGTTGAAGAGCGACGCGAGCGCCACCAGCACGGCCGGCGACCAGTTGCCTTCGGCCATGGCGCTGAATGGCGTCCACAGCCCGAGCCGCAGCATTTGCCCGGCGATCACCGCCAGCGGCCCGATCCACAGTGCCCAGAACAGCGGCAAGGGCAGGAACACCGTCACGCCGAGCAGCAGCAGCCCGCCCCACAACAGCACCGAGCCGGGCAGCGCGAGCTTGGGGCCTTGGGCATAGCGCGCGCCCAGGCGCGCGAAGGTAGCGAGCAAGGTGTACCACTCGAAGATCGCCGGCCATACCGTCGTGTAGGCGATGAGGAACAGCGCCACGATGGTCGTGTGGCTCAACTCCGGCATGTGGCCGTTGGGGTAGTACCAGTTGCCGAGCACGAAGTAGTCGAGGTACTCGAACAAGATCCATCCGCCCACGGAGACTGCCGCGCTCAACAGCAAGGTGAGTGGGCGCGACGCGAGCAGCGAACGCCCGCCGGTGCGCCGGTACACCAGCCCGTCGAGCAGCAGGATGAAGCCCCACCACAGCGGCGAGAAGGCGTAGTAGGCAAGGCTGCCAAGGGCGATCGGGTGCACCCACATCAGCCACCAGAAGAAGGCCGTGAGCAGCGCACCCATCCAGAACCACAGCGGCAGCCGGCCGGGTGGCAACGGCGTCGGGGGTGCCTCGCCCACCGGCTTGAAGCCGAAGAGCGTGGGGAACAACAAGAACACCGCGATCACCGCCACCACCACCGCCATCAGCAGGAAGTACGGCAGCCAGAACGGCGGCTCCTGCTTGACGAACTCCGGCGGGAAGATGCCGAACTTCGGCGGCAGGTGCGTGGGGTACATGAACCAGGCGGCGACCAGCGGCACCAGCAGTGCGGCCAGCAGCGGCCAGATCAGGCTCCAGCGATTCGTTTGCTGCATGTGCTCCCCCTTTGAAGTTGTTTTGTCAGGCCGCCGCGTGGTCGCGCACGCTGCGTCGGCGCTTGTGCTCGTACATGCGCGTGTCGGCCAGGTGCTTGAGTTGCTCGCTGTCGGCGCACTCCTGCACGCGCACCGAACCGAAACTCGCGCCGCAGGTCTCGTAGCCGCCACGCTGCAGCACGGCCACGGTCTCGCCCACCATACGTTCCACCTGTTCCATGGCGCCGCTCGGCGATACGGCGGCGAACTCGTCGCCGCCCAAGCGATGCAAGGTGGCGACGCCATCCAGCCGTTCGGCCAGTTCGGCCGCGAAATCGCGCAACAGCTGGTCGCCGCGGGCGTGGCCGTAGCGGTCGTTGTAGTGCTTGAGGCCATCGATGTCGACGAAGGTCAGGCTGCCCTGCGCAGGCAGCGTGCCCAGGGCCAGCTCCAGCGCATAGCGGTTCGGCAGGCCCGTCAGCGCGTCGGTGCGGGCCAAGTGCAAGTGGTGCTCGGCCCGCGCCAGGGCGTTCTGGCTGGACTGCTGCAGCAGACCGAACTGGTACGACAGCACCAGCGCAAGCAGCAGCACTTCGATCGTGACGGCCACCAGCCCGAGGTGCTCGACGTACGAGGTGTAGACGCCTTGCAGCTGGATCAGCGAAATGGCGGCGAACCCGGAGACGAAGAACCCGATGTTGGCCAGCAGGTACAGCCGCGCCAGCCTGTCCCCGCGCAGCGCGCAGCGCAGGCCCGCACCCAGGCCGAACAACAAGAACAGGCCGACGCCGATGCGATCGAGTTCGAGCGACCAGTGCGGACGCACCGCCGCGACGACGACGAACAGCGCCAGCAACGCGATCAAGGCGCGGCCGGTGCGATACAGCACGGGCGCGGTGTGTTTGCGAATCTGTAGCAGCGACATCACGAACACCACATAGGCGATGTTCGAGAACAGGATCGGCAGGCTGATCAGGTAGAACCAGTGGGTGTCGAGCAAGTCGCCCGCCACCCCCAGTGCCATGGCGTTGTAGAGCAAGTTGCCGAGGATGAACGTGGCATACATGCCCTCGGCGAGGCGCCGCCGCGCCAAGGCGAGGCTCGCGTAGTAGATGCCCAGGCCGATGAACACGCCCAGGCACAGCAGCACCAGCGCGTTGCCGGGCTTGATGGCCTGACGGTAATGGTCCAGCGTGTCCAGGTAGGGCTCGGGCTGAGCCAGGAAAAAGGGCGAATCGAGCCGGCTTTCCAGCCGGTAGCGTCCCGGCGTCAGGGTGAGCTCACGGCCATGGCGCAGGAAGAACGGGTTGGGCTGTGCCTCTTCGATGCCGCCGCGCGCCTCGGCCACGGGCTGGCCCTGCATGTTGGTGACGCGATGATGAAATCGCCCCACCACGCTGGAATTCTTGAAGTCGAGCACATACGTGCCGGCCTGGTCGACCTGAAACTGTGCTTCGTACTCGAACACTCCGCCCGTCGGGGCCAAGCGATCGACGGGGCGGCGTGAAGCCGCCGAACCGTCCGCCGCAACGGCGAGCTCGAACCACTGGCCGTGCATTTCCCGCGGCGTGGCGACGGCCGAAGAGCACACCAGACACGCAACGATCATCGACCACACGGCCATGCGGCCGCGAGAGAAAGCGGGCCTCCCCCGATGCACTGATTTCATCGTTCCCAACGTTGTGTTCTCGGGTGCGCCGAATGCCCGGCGCGGCAGGGCGAAGTACACCATGGAACGCAGTCGCCATCCACGCCCCTGCAGGCTTTCGCCTGGCCGGATCGAGACGGGCCATCGAGAAGACCCCGGTCTCCCGGGGCAGCGGGTGCCTCGCTAAACAACGCGGGAAACGATTCTTAACCTTCGCCTCGTGCGACACCGTCAACGCCGCATGAGGAAGGGCCGTTGGTTGCCGCACGGGCCGAGCGCTCGGGTCATCAACAAACATTGGAGCACTCATGAAACGCACCCTCGTCACTACCGTTGTTCTTCTCGCCGCCAGCTTCGGCGCCTTTGCGCAGACGGCCGCATCGTCGGTGCAGCGCGACGTGAACCAGCAGCAGCGCATCGAGCGCGGCCTGCAGAACGGAAGCATCACCTCGCGCGAGGCTGCGCTGCTGGAGCGCGACGAAAGCAAGGTCGACAAGCTGCAGGCGCAGGCACTAAAGGACGGCAAGCTGACGGACGCCGAACGCGCACGCCTGAAGGCCGCGCAGAACAAGGCGAGCCGCGACATCCACACCGCGGAGCACAACGGCGTGAACGGCAATCCGCTGTCGGCGTCGTCACAGCGCACACAAGCCGATGTCCAACGCAACGTCAACCAGGAGAAGCGCATCGAGGGCGGCATTCAAAACGGTTCGCTCACGAACCGTGAAGTCGCCAAGCTCGAGCGCGGCCAGGCCAGCGTCGACCACAAGGAATTCGTCGCGGGCCGCGACGGCAAGGTGAGTGCCAAAGAGCAGGCCCGCGTCCAGCGCGCCGAGAATCGCCAGAGCAAGAAGATCCACCACGAGAAGACCGACGGCGACAACCGCAAGAGCTGAAGGCAAGAGCTCACGCGGCTCGCGCGCGAGGCGGCGTCGCAGCACCTGTCGCGTGCGTTCTATTCCGAGCATCAACTGCTCGAGCACATGACCTGGTTCTGGTTCAACCATTTCAATGTGCACCAGTACAAGCACAACATCCGCGCGATGGTGGGCGACTACGAGGAGCGAGCGATCCGCCCGCACGCGTTGGGGCGCTTTCGCGATCTTCTGGGCGCGACAGCCCGACATGCGTCTCCCTCTGCACAGCTTTCGTCCGTTTCGTCAGCCACGCGCGGCGCCTTGGCGCGGCGAACGGCGTTCTGTCTGGCCGCGCTGGTCGCAGCCGTCTGCGCAGCCGGCTCAGCTCTTGCCGACAACGACGATCACAAGCTTGGCGCTCTTCGGTTGCTCTACACAATTCCGATCCCTGCAAACTTGGCCGCACTCCACGGGTGGGACATCAGTTGGGTCGACGCGTCCACTCAACGCTTCTACCTTGCAGATCGCTCCAACAAGTCAGTGGATGTCGTCGATGCGAGGGCCGGCACATTCCTGAAGGCCATCACCGGTGGTTTTGCCGGGGTCAAATTCAACTCTACCGGCGCCGCCAACAACGACATATCCGGTCCGAATGGCGTTGTGCCGTCCGGGCGTTGGCTATTCGTGACGGATGGTGGCAGCCGTGTGGTGACGATTGACCTCATTAGCGACGCCGTCGTCTCCAGTGTTGTCACTGCCCAGAGCCCGAATCGGGCCGATGAACTCGCGTATGACCCGGACAGCGGAACGCTGCTGGTGGTGAACAACGCCGATGACCCGCCATTCGCAACCTTGATAAAGGTCAATCAGAACACGGGCCAATTGACGGTAGCCCGGGTAGCCCGGCACTCGGCGTGATCGACGCACACAGCCAAAAGCTCCTGCAGGTCGTTCCGACAATCAATGTCGGAGGCAAAGCGAATCTATTCCCTGCGGGCACCGCGCATTCTGTTGCCGTCAATCCGCACAACAACAACGTGCTCGTGCCGCTGGCCGCGAACAACGTCTTCCCCGCTTGTCTGAACGGATGCATCGGAGTCTTCTCGGCATCCACCGATGCGGACGGCGACAGCCACTGACGCAGCAGCCGGCGGAATGCAAATGGCGGCGCCGGCTTCTTGAGACTTTCAGCCTTCCAGGCCCTCACCGACTCACCGCCCCGCACCCCCCATTGGTCCCCGCCCGAAAGCAGAAGTCCCCCGTCAAACTCGAGCTCTCCCAAGGCACCTGCGTCCGCCCAGTCTCCCGCGCAACACCCAGCCGCACCTGCTTGAACAACAGCTCGACCGGCAGCCCAGGTGATTGCATCGCGCCGAGCAGGTGCTTGGTGTAGAGGCTGTTCTTCTCGCTCGGGTTGTCCAGCGCCACGCCGCCCGGTGCGGTCGAGAACGCGACCATCGAGCCGAGCGGCGCTTCCACGCGGGCCAGCCCGGCCGGCGTGGCGCCGCGGAACTTCAGGCGCCGGCCGTCGGGGCCGACGATCTCGGCGCCCGAGAACGGGTTGTTGCGGCAGGCGTCGAGAATGACGATGTTGATGCCCTGCTTCATCGCGCCGAAGCGATCGAGCAGCTCGGTCAAGTCGGCGCTCTTGGCCGCCACCTCGTCCTCGGCGCGGATCTCGGTGTCCACCGGCAGCAGGTAGTTGCGCCCCTTCACCTGCACGCCGTGCCCGGCGTAGAACAGCACCCGCACCTGCGCCGACTGCGCCGTCATCGAGAACTGGCGAAAGGTCTCGATCATGTCGCGCAGCGACGCGTTCTCGCGCAGCACCACCTCGAAGCCGAGCGCGCGCAGTTGCGCCGCGACCGCCTGCGCATCGTTGACCGGGTTCTTCAACGCGCCCACGCGGTAGTCGGCGTTGCCGATCACCAGGGCCGCCTTGCGCTCTGCAGGCGCGGGCGTCGATGCCGGTTGCGCGTGCAGGCCGGGCAGCCACGCCGACGCCAGCAGCGCGACTGCGCACACCAGGCGTCGGGCCGAGCGCATCGCCGTGTCTCCCGTCACCACTTGGCCGGCAGCGCGTCGACCACCGCCACCTGTTCGACGATGCTGCTTTGTTTCAGCTTGCGCGCCGAGTCGTCGAGCTGCGTTTCGGGAACACGCAGGTAGTAGTCGCCCAGCTGGCCGGGCCCGCCGGCCAGGCTACCGCGCACCTCGACGAGCAGCAGGCGGATGTCGGCTTCGCGCGCATCGGCCTTGAAGTTGACTTTGAGGTACGGCCCGTGGTCGGTCACCGCGGCCTTCACCGTCCGGATCTCGCTGGTGTCGTCGCGTTGCACCAGGCCGCCTATCACCGCCACCTGAACGACAACCACCGCCAGCGCGCCCGCCAGCGCGGGCCGCAGCGCATTCTGCGGCACCAGGCCAGCGAGCCAGTCGCGCGCTCTTTCGAGCAGCGACGGGGTCGCGGCGCGGCGCGCGCGTTGCGGCGCCGGGCCTTCGGTGTGGATGCGATGCAGCGCACGCTCAAGGCCGACTTCGCTCGACACCGCCGGCACGTCTTCCTTGAGCTTGGCGCTCAGGCTCTCGTACCAGCGCAGCTCGGCCTCGGCCTTGGGGTGTTCGCGCAGCCAGGCCTCGACCCAGGCACGCTCGTCGGCCGGCAAGGTGCCGTTCACGTAGAACGGCAGCAGTTCGTCAAAACGGGCTTTCATGATGCGGCTCCCGCGGCGCCGGCCAGCGTGCCGCCTTCGCGCTGCAGCAGGTTCTGCAGGCATTGCTTGAGTTTCTGGCGGGCGTGGAACAGGCGCGTCTTCACCGTGCCTTCGGGGCAGGCCTGCAGCGCGGCCACCTCGGCCAGCGCCAGGCCTTCGTAGAACACCAGGTGCACACATTCGCGATGTTCGTCGGACAGTTTGTCCATGCAGCTGCGCACGCCTTCGCGGCGCTGCTGGTGGGCGAGCTGGTCGAACGGCCCGGCGTCTTCGCTGGCGACGCTTTCGGCCACGTCGTCGAGGTCGTCATGCGCCTCGTCGGGCTTGCGGCCGCGAAACGCCATCAGCACCTTGTTGCGCGCGATGCCGATCAGCCAGGTGCTGAACTGCGAGTCGCCGCGAAAGCGCGTCGGCTGGCGCCAGACTTCGTAGAGGGTGTCGGCCACGATTTCTTCTGCCTTGGTGGGGTCGCCGAGCTGCCTCAGCACGTAGGCGTAGAGCTTGCGCGAGAACGCGCGGTACAGCTCGCGAAACGCGCCCTCGTCGGCACGCTCGATTCGACCGAGGAGGTGCAATACCTCGCCGTTGTCCATTTTCTTGGCGCTTGAAAGGCTGGGGCTGTGGGTCGTGTGCACATGGTAGTCGTCTCCGCTGGCACGGCGCAGAAGTGGGCCGTCGGTGGTGGAGCCGGACGGGGCGTTCATTCGCCGCGGAACTGGACGCGGCGGTTGTCCGGCGCATACGGGTCGCGCCCCGGCAGCGTCGCGAACGAGCCCAGGCCCACGGCGCGCAGCCGCGCCGGGTCGAGGCCGTGTGCCGCGACGAGGTAGCGCTTGACCGAGTAGGCGCGCCGCTGCGACAGCTGTTCGTTGTAGCGGTCGGTGCCGGTCGCATCGGTGTGGCCTTCGATGACCACGGTCTGCACCTCGGGCAGCAGGCGGATGCCTTCGGCGAGCGCGTCGAGCTGGTGGCGCGCGCCGGGCTGGATGTCGGCCGAATCGAAGCTGAACTGCACCGGCAGCGCCAGCGCCGACGGGCGGGCCTTGGCGCCGGCCTGGGCGACTTGCGCGGACGGCGAGTCGTCGAGCAGGCGGATCGAGCGCATCTTCATCGCCGGCTGGCTGGCGTTGGACTGGTCGAGGATCTGCGCGACATCGCGCGGATCGACACGTTCGGTGGCGCGGTACAGCTTCACCTCCTGCGCCATGGCCTGGCCGGCGGACAGCGCAAGCGTCAAGGTGGCAAGAAGCAGGCGGGGTGACATCGTCGTTTCTCCTGGAAGGCGGGGTATGAAGCTGGGTTGCGCGAGGGGCAGCAGAGGTTCAATTTGTTTCCTGATTGGCGACGAAGCTCAGCCCGATGCGCGCGAGCAACCACGCCCAGCCGCGTCATCCCGGCCCTTCGACGGGCTCAGGACAGGCCGGGCTGCGCCCGCGCCGGGATCCACTGCCCGAAGGCCGACGCAGGCGTGTCCACGGCGCGAAGGCTGAACAAGT
>OBEQ011118370.1_pt1 | contig 25408 bp, 22 predicted proteins | sample 1670901 | NCBI WGS metagenome assembly OBEQ01 (sample SAMEA104232315, study PRJEB22302) | groundwater metagenome | biome: forest; feature: aquifer; material: groundwater | place: USA | collected 2011-08-07 | depth 5.4 m | reverse complement strand
CTATCACTTTCAGCTTTCTCAATTCTTGATTTGTCACCTCGATCACCTCTTCTTTTTCCATCACACACTCCTTTCGAGTGTGTGATTTTAGGTGACATTTCTACTTTGCAGAAAAGTGACATTATCATTTTGCGGTTACATAGACGCGCATCCTCCGAGCATATTTCCGATCATTCAAATAAATTTTCCAAATTTGAAGTTAAATATTGTAAGATTGATTTACTATGACTAAAGGAAGTCATTCTGATCATTCAAGCAGTTGCTGCAATCACGAAAAAGAGAGCCGTAAGCGGCCGTGGTATCAAAAACAGCTATTTCTGACGGTTCTTGCGAGCCTCATTCTTTATCTGACCTCCATTCTGTTTCCTGTTTTCAGATCATTTCGGGAAGCGTTTAAGATGTACCTGGCGATGATCGCCTGGCCGGTTGGTTTGGGGTTTATTTTGGGCGGGCTCATTGATTACTACATCCCGCGCGAATACATTTCAAAATATTTGGCGGGAAAAAAGAAAAGAACCATTTTGTACGCAACCGGGCTTGGGTTTCTAATGACCGCCTGCAGCCACGGAATCCTTGCGCTTTCAATTGAACTTCACAAAAAAGGCGCTTCGGGCGCTGCGGTTGTGAGTTTCCTTTTGGCGAGTCCTTGGGCGAATCTTCCTGTCACATTTCTCTTGATCGGATTTTTTGGATGGCGGGGGATCATCATTATTTTATCCGCATTATTAATTGCAATCGTGACAGGACTCATTTTTCAGGTTTTAGCTGAAAAAAATTTAATCGAACACAACGTGCATACCCTTACGACCGCGCATGATTTTTCAATTGCAAAAGACATCGCAAAAAGATTCAAAGGATACCAGTTTACTTTGGAAAATCTGAAGAGAGATTTTCTCGGAATCACCAAAGGAGTGTATGAGCTTGCGGAAATGGTGCTGTGGTGGCTTTTGGTTGGAATTGTTCTGGCGAGCCTCGCATCGGCATATGTTCCGGCCGGTATTTTCCACCGCTTTTTTGGCCCGTCGCTTTTGGGGCTTGCGATGACGCTTGTTGCAGCAACGGTTCTCGAGGTTTGCTCGGAAGGGACTTCGCCCTTGGCATTTGAAATTTACAAACAAACCGGAGCGTTTGGAAACGCATTTGCATTCTTGATGGGCGGTGTTGTGACTGACTACACGGAGGTTGGGCTCATCTGGGTAAACGTTGGACGGAAAACCGCGCTTTGGATGTTGGTAGTTACCATTCCGCAAGTGATTTTGCTGGGCTGGATTTTTAACCAACTTTTATAGGGTTATAGGGGACGGTCCCAAAAGGGACAGGCCTCACATGAGCTTCTTCTTTATTTTACCTCAGTCCTCAATATTTTTTGTTCTTAAGGCCTGTCCCTTTTGGGACCGTCCCCATATTCTGTTGAGCGTTTTTGGATTGATGCGGACAACATGTGCAAGCTTGAAAATATTATTTACAATTTCAGCTGATTCCTCAGACATCAGGTCCGGATGCTCCTGCCATTTTTTGAAAAGTTCGAACAAATGATCCTGCGCCGCGCGGTCTTCGAGCAAAACGGCGAGCTTCTTCGCTGTTTTCTCAATCGTTAAACATTCCGTTACCAGGTCTTCCCGTACGTGATTCGCAAGCTCTTTTGTTTTTTCAGCCAGCTGATTGCTTAGGATTGCGGATATTTCGTCTTTTTTTATTTCGACATTTAATTTTGCAGTCATGTCAATCAATCGGTAAAGCCGGCGCGTTTTCTTGGAATCAAACCGGCTTGCCGCAAGTTCTTCGACGGCCGACACAAGGCGCCGCCTCAATGTGTGCTCTACGGCGTACCTGATTTCATCCGGAATCGGAAGGTTGATTGAGCGGTAAATCCGGTTCATGAGTTGATTTTCTTCGTAAATACGGTCGTACGCTTCATTGATTTTTTCAATCGATTCCCGTGTGAGCGTGGAAATGATCATCATTCTCCATTCAAGCGGAATGTCTTTCAGCGAATAATAAGCGGATCCAACGAAATGATCAATTTCACGGATCAATTCAATTGCATTAAAAGAATGAAGGCCGTCAAATAACTTTTCTTCTAAATTGTCAAATTCGCTTTGATCTTTGAACGGTTTGACCGAACAGCGGAAATCGTAAACACCAAATCGGAGTACCACAAACACCAAATCGTTTTCTTCGCGTGTAATCAAAGATGAAATTTTCACGCGCCCGAAATTAAGGCTCATGTTTCCGTACGATTCTTTGTGCTGCTGCAGCACCTGAAGTTTATAGCAGTAAAAATTGAGTTCTTTTTGGGTGTATTCTTCAAAAATCGAATTAATTCCATAGTAGCTGATCACATGAGAAAAATGAACGAGACAGGATTTTGCCATTTTCTCGTAAATGCCGCGGCCGTCTTTTAAATGCATGACATTGCTTTTTGCGGCTGAGAGGCGGTTTAAAAATTCGCTTTCGTATGAATGGTTTGTGATTTCTTCCGCGAGCTGGATGGCGCGGGCGGCATACTGCAGAATCTGGGCCGTTTCAATACCGGAAATTTCCGTGAAAAACCAGCCGCAGCTTGTGTACATGAGCATCGCGTGACGTTCCATTTCAAGAAGTTTGAGGCAATTTGTGGTTTCTTCTTGATTGAGCGCTCGCGCGGCGTGCTGATTGAAAAAATCATGAACGTTTTTCTCAGAACGGTCCAGAATCAGCCGGATATATTCATTGCGCGCATGCCAAACATCTTTTAAATAGGAGCTTCCGTGCATTTCAAAAACTTTGGCAAGTTCATCCCGCAACCAATCGAGTGATTCCCGAAGCGGTTTCCGCCAATATTGAGTCCATTCGGCAGGTCCAGCGCCCCGGCACCCGCAATGGTCAGACCATCGCTTGATTCCGTGCGCACAGCTCCACGACGTTCCTTCGCCTTTTTCACCGAAATTGGGACGCACTGCATATTTCGGAGGATGCGTTTCGAGATATTCACTGTGATTCACGATTTTAAACCCGCGCTTCGGCGCTTCCACACTTAAAAGATATGCGAGTGCCCGGTCTCCGAATGCTTTATGATGCCCAAAAGTTTCGCCATCGGTTGCTAAGTGAATCAATTGCGCTTCCGGGCTGTCAATTTTGGCGCTTTCGACACGATCCATAAACATTCTGGCTTCGAAGGCCAAATCGCCGAATCCGACGGCCCGGGAAATGGGCCCGTCATAGAAAAAAACATCGATGAATTTTTCAGGATCATTTTTAAGAAAACATCGGTAAGGATGTTTCGGGTCAATTTTTCCGTCCGAAGCATCTTGCCATTTTTCTTCCTTAAGCGGACGAACTGCTTTTGCTTGACTTGGTTCCAAAATCACATATTTCATCCCTTCGGAAACAATCACTTCAAGCGTTTCTTCGTCGCACGCGGTTTCAGGTAGCCATATGGCTTTGGGATCGCGGACGAAGCGTTTTTTGAAATCTTCGATGCCCCACTTCACCTGTGTAATTTTATCGCGCTTATTGGCAAGCGGCATAATCATGTGATTGTAAACTTGCGCGATGGCGTTTCCGTGTCCGTGATGAGCGGGACGGCTTTTTTGGTCTGCTTCAATGATTTTCCGGTAGGTGGACGGATATTTTTCTTCAAGCCACGACATCAACGTCGGCCCGACATTAAAATTGATTCCTTCAAAGTTATTAACCATATCAACAATAAATCCTTTTTCATCGAGCACTCGGGCGAGTGTATTCGGCAAATAACATTCGTGATAAATCCGTTCGTTCCAATCGTGAAACGGAGCGGCGCTTTTCTGAATTTCAATTTGTTCAATCCACGGATTTTCGCGGGGAGGTTGATAGAAATGTCCGTGGATGGCAAAATAAAGTTCTTTTTCCATGTTCAAATTCTACCTGATTCTCGGTTCATTTTCTTGATGATTTTTTGCAAATCAAGTGCGAGTATCTCTTCAAGCGAACAGGGCATCACGATGCTCCAATTATGGCTGCCGATGGTGCCGGGGAAATTGATTCGAAAATTCCAGGGGTCAGATTTATATTGATCCGAAAGTGCCAGCCAGTCTTGCAGGAGTTGGATGCTGAAGAGAGAAGCAGTGCAGCCCGCCATGTCGAGCGCGGCTTTGATGAAACCAGGCCAAATCATTTCTTCACAAGCTCCGTCCAAACCAAGATAGTTCCAGAACTTGTTTTTCTCGTCGTACGACTCGCGGTACAAATCAACCAGATCTTTGATTTCATTTTCATTGCGATTCAAAATACCGGTGAATGTTTCAATGCGGTCAATCTCTTTTCTCCACCGAAGCCTTCCGTGAGACGACGCATAGAAGTCGAATAATTTTTCTTTAATGGTTTCGAACAAAACATGATGCGCTTCGCACTTTCTTTTGAATAGTTTTTCATCCACCGTCCCGGCTTCAAATTGCCACCAGCCGGCAATGGATGTCATGTCGTGCGTTGAGAAAACAGCGATCGAATTTTTTCTGTAATTTTCCGGGCTCGTGAAATTAAAATCCGTTTTCCAATTTTTTTTCCATCGAATCACATCCGTTCCAACCATGCCAAGTTCTTCCAAAACTTTGGACGAGCAATCCGGAACGACACCAAGATCTTCCGCGCAAGGGAGCATGTCCGTATTTTGGATCATGACCGAAAGAATTTTTCGTCCGTGATCTTCCCATAAATTTTCGTCTTTGGGATCGAAAACACCGTTTAGTCCGCTATTTTCCAAAGGGTCGTTTGCGGGAATGGTCCAAAGGCGGAAAATGCCGACGACATGATCTACCCGGAATAAATCGTAGAAATTCTGCGCATACCGGAGTTTCTGAATGACATAGTTGTAATCATGTCGAGCGATCGCTTCCCACTCGTAGGGGGGCATTCCCCAGCGTTGTCCCTCGGTAAGAAAGGCGTCCGGCGGCGCGCCTGCGGCGAGATCAAGTTTAAAGTAATTTTGATGCGACCACACGTCTGCGCTGTCGCGGGAGACCAGAAATGGCAGGTCGCCCATCAGCAAAACCTGTTTTTGCCCGGCATATTTTTTCACGCTCCGAAATTGCTCAAAAAGCTGCCACTGAAGCCACATCTGAAACTGCAAGTCTTCGCTGTAAGTTGACTCAAACTTTTGAAGTTCTTCCGGGTTCCTATTTTTTAATTCATTTTCCCAGAGTTCCCAATTTTTTCTGCCGCTTTTTTCATTGATTACCGTAAAAAGAACGTAATCGCGAAGCCAAAATGAATTTCCCAAAACATATTTTCCAAACATAGAATTTTTGGGATCAAAATTTCGGCTAAAAATCTTTCGAAGCAAAGACAACTTCGCCGGTTTAATTTCATAATTGACACGTTCTTTTCCGGTTGGAAAATTTTTCTTCAATTGATCAAGATCATTCCGAAATGGTTTTAGATCAACTTGTAAATCCGGTATCGAAAGGTGCATTGGATCCAGAGCAAATGAACTTTTGGCATCATATGGCCTGAAATTAAAACCAACATCGTTCATCGGAAGAAGTTGAAGGATGCTCATCCCGGTTTCTTCACACCAATCAACCAGCAGTTTTAGATCAGGAAGCTCGCCGATTCCGATGCTTCTTTTTGAATAAATTGAAAAAAGAGGAGTCGCTACCCCGGCGCGCTTTTTCAAACCGATTTTTTGCCATTGTTTTCCGGAAAGTGTCGTCAGAAATGATTGGTCAATTTCGGGGGTCACATTAAGTAACCTTGAAAAAGGGTGGCAAGGCCGAGAAGCGCAAAAAAACCCATGACATCGGTAAATGTGGTGAGAATGATGTTCGAACATTGAGCCGGGTCGAGTCCGATGGCTTTCATCGTTAGTGGAATGGCGGCTCCCGTCAGCCCCGCAATCGCCAGGTTAAAAATCATCGCAAGGCCGACCACCAATCCAAGCATCAGATTTTTGTGCCAAATCCAAGCAATAGCAGCCGTCACAAGCCCGATCGCGATTCCGTTGATGATTCCGATCCAGAATTCTTTAAGGGTTAGTTGAAATGCTTTGCTTGCAGGAATTTCCCGCATGACCAAACCGCGCATCACCACCGCAAGTGACTGTGCGCCCGCATTTCCGCCTTGGCCGGCCACAATCGGAAGGTAAACAGCAAGCACCGTTATTTTTGCAATGATATTTTCAAATAATGACACGACGAAACCGGCAAGAAATGCGGTTGCAAGATTGATGTACAGCCAGGGGAGCCGCATTTTAAGAGAAAAATGAATGGGAGAGAATGCGCGCTCATCGCCGCCCGCGCCAAACATTTTTTGTAAATCTTCAGTCGCTTCTTTCTGGACGTCCTGAATCAATTGATCTGATTTCACAACGCCAAGCAGCTGGTTTTCGTGATCCACAACCGGAACCGCAAAGTAGCGGCGCTTGGAAAGTTCTCTTGCGACTTCTTCGCGGTCCATAAATGAATTCACCACAAACACATCTTTTCTCATCATGGATTCGAGCGTTGCATCAGCGGATGCTAACAGCAGATCCCGCATGTTCATAACGCCAATCAAATGATTGTCTTTGTCGACGACGTACGTGTATGAATTGGTCGCTTTCTTGCGCTCCAGCAAACGAATTCTTTGGATCGCATCCTTGACTTTTAGTTCGCCGTGAAACGCGAGAAAATCGGTCATCATCATGCGTCCCGCACTGTTTTCCGGATACGTCAAAAGTTCCTGAATTCTCGCTTTGATTTTTTCAGGAAGATGTTCCAGAAATCTTTTCCGGATATCGTTTGGAAGATTAATAAAAATACGGGCGCCCTGCTGAGGGTCAAGTTTTTCTACAATTTGATTGAAAAGATCCTGCGGAATTTCTTTTAAGAGCGCTGCTGCGTAATGATCTTGGAGATAGGGAAATGCTTGTGAAGAAAGTACGGACGGAAGTGTTTTTAAAACACGAACGGCCTCTTCTTCCGAGAGTGTTTCGAGGCTGTGCGCAGCTTTTCTCGGGTCATCTTCAAAATATTTTCGGACAATCGGTAATAATGGCGTATGTGATCGCATCATTCTCTCCATTTATTTCTGACGGAACGGGGAATAAAATTCGCCCTTTTTCGGAATCCGTAATCGAGTAAGCAATTTATCCATCAAAGAATTCTCTGCTTCCTGCCAGATTTTTTCATTCGATATTTTTCCAACTTCAAAACTCCCGCCGCCGATTCCACCCCAGCCGCCCGCTTCGCCGCGATTGTCAAAAATATCCCGCAATATTTCTCCGGCTTCCACATTGGGATTTCTGGTCCGGAGCGAGACATGCAGTTTTCCCTTGTAACGGCCGGTACAGAAAGACCAATTTCTACCCTTATAAGTCAAAAGGAAATCAGCGATTTGTGAAACGAGGTCCGGGCTTTCCACAAACCCAAGGTGGGAAACAATTAGTCCGCGGCGGACGATCGCTTCTTCGATTGCTTTTCCCAGCGTGACGAAAAATTTCCGGGACCTCGCCGGGTTTTGAATCCGGGCCAGTGCACGCATGTCACAGTGCGGCAGAATATCTAAATAGGTTTGGACGATGTCCGGGCGGTTGACCCGATATAAATTCAATGTGTCGGAGATGATACCGTAAGCCAGAGCAGTTGCGATTCGTGCCGGGATTTCTTTTCTGAGTGATAAAAGTGTCTGAGCAAGAATGACACTTGTTGCGCCGCATTCGGTGTCAATGATAATGAGATCAGCTTCCGGCTTGGTGACGTAAGGATGCTGGTCAATAATAATTGTGGCACGTTTGTTTGAGGGCAGCGAATTATTTTTGAAACCGGGCTGGGTGTCCAAGAGGGCAATGTGCGCATACTTTTTAAAATCCACCCGCTTCAATTTGTAAGCCGGTATTTTTAAAATATTTACCATGGATCTATTTTCCATCCGGCCGATCACGCCGCCGTAAACGATTCGCGACTCAATTCCGAAATGCCGATCTGCTATATATTGAAGCGCAAATGCGCTTGCGAGCGTATCCGGATCGGGGTAATCGTGTGTTAAAATTAATAGAGGGGAAACGGACTCTTTCCGTTTTGATAGAAATCGAAGCAGTTTACGTCCATTTTGCCGAGCAAGGTTTTCTTCCGGGTTTTTCTTTTTCAAAATAAGTCCTTTCTATTAATATGGGGATAGTTCTTTAGCAACTCATTACTCTATAAGCACTTAGAGAGACATGTCCCTCGGAACCTTAAATTATACTACAAATCTATTTTTTGAACATGATTTCGAGTAAAATAACGGCTTTATATGCCAAAACCAAAACCTCAAAAAAATCGGCGTCCCGCCATTTCCATGGGCGTCGAACTGGAAACTTATTCCATTGCACTTCCGGAATATCGGATTTGCCGCGAGCTCCACTTTCCAAAACGCTCGATCGTCGAAAAAGGTGAGCGGTTTACGCGCGATTGGAGCATCGGGTCCGAATACAACAGCAAAGTTTTTACGACGATTCGCGAGTCTTTATTTTTGTTAAAGAGCAGTCTCAGGAAATATACCGAGTTCCGGCCGAAAAGTAATTCGAAAGACCACCACGTAATTTTTCCGATCGGCGGATGGACCAATCGATTTGCGGGAAGCCACATTCATTTGGCTTTCGGTAAGCGTAAACTAAAATATACGGAAGCGAGGAGCCTGGCTGCCTGTCTTCATGATCACATTCCTTTTTTGATGGTACTCTCGGAAAATTCGCCCGTGTGGCAGGGAAAAATCACCCGATGTTCTTCCAACCGGCTGTTGTTGGCATCGGACAAATATTGCAAGGTAACAAAACTCGGGTCGCTTTACAAACATCATTTTCGGGAACTTTCATTTAACCGGGGCGGAAAGAAAAAACCGCCCACACTTGAACTCCGGATTTGCGATAGTTCATTGCCGGAATATCTTGCCGCGATTCTTTGCATCTGCCGTGCCGTTGCGCTAAGATGGGTGAAGCGAAAATACGCGTTGAAGCACTCGACGCATCCGAATTATTTAAAAGCGCGCGATCAGGCGATTCGTTCGGGACTCAAAGCGAAATTAGTTTGGAATAATCACTGGCTGCACGTTTCGGATTATGTCGATTTATTCTTTAGGAAATATGAAGACGAGCTTGATAAAATGGATATTCCGGATGAAGTGATCCGCGTGTTCAAATATCTCAAAAAAGGATGGAATCAGGCCGAAGTCATTAAAAGAGCGGCCATCCGTTGCCGAAGAGAGCGCCGGCTTGCTTGGCAGCGACAATTTGCAAGACGTTACGCGGTTGCTATTCAGGAACTTTTGGACGGAAATTCTTATGAACAATTTGCCAGGAGACTTGGTGTGACCCTTCCCAATATTGACCGGGTTTGGCTCGGGCGAAAGGGGGCGAATTGGTGAAACGCCGCCGTCAGAAAAAAAAAGGAAAGCCCATCATCGGAATTACCTGCGAGGTGGTAAAACAAAAACCATTTTTCTCGCAGTTTGACCTTGTCTCTGATTACCGGTATGTACGCGCCATTATTCGCGCGGGAGGAATTCCAATTCTTCTTCCGATGAATCCGTTTCCGCGCGATGCTTCGAGTATGCTGGAACATGTGGATGGACTTGTGATTGTCGGCGGCGCGGATATTCATCCGAGTTTTTACGGCGAAAAATCCAAGGAAAAAGTAAATCCCATGTATCGCGGCCGGACTTATTTTGAAATGGATCTCTACCGCCTTGCGCAGAAGAAAAAGATTCCGATTCTTGCCATTTGTTACGGCATGCAGCTTTTAAATGTCATTTATGGTGGGACGCTTCATCAGGATATTCCGACGGAAATCAAAGGAGCGATCAACCATCGTTCCAAGCGAAATCCGATTCATACGGTTTCGCTTCAACCGAAATCGCTCTGCCACAAAATTTTTGGCAAGAAAACATTTCATGTTCACAGTTCTCATCATCAAGCCGTGAAAGTGCCCGGCCGTTCTCTCTGCGTGAGCGCATTTTCAGAAGACGGAATTCCGGAAGCGATCGAAGGCCCGCCCCGCACGGTCGGCGTTCAATGGCATCCCGAACGTTCCCCCAAAGATCCGGTTCAAATCAGATTGTTTCGGTATTTTATTCGTTTGGCAAAATCAAAACCAAAGTTGAAAGAAAATGGATGATCGGCAGAAAAAAGAATAAAACACAACCACAGGCGGTAACCGTCGGTTTAATTCAAATGAGTGCCAGCTCAAATCTCAAGAAAAATTTAGCCGAAGCCGCAGATCGTATCGAAAAAGCAGCCCGGAAAGGCGCACAGATTATCTGCCTTCAGGAACTTTTTGGGACGCAGTATTTTCCTCAAGAAGAGGCCCAAAAGAATTTCAATTTTGCAGAATCCATTCCGGGTTTGAAGACAAATCAATTATCAGAAATTGCCAAGCTGCACGAAATCGTTTTGATCGCTCCGGTTTTTGAAAAGACGGCGAGCGGCACCTATTACAATTCGGCGGTTGTGATTGATGCAGACGGCTCACTGCTCGGAACTTACCGGAAAATGCATATTCCGGAAGACCCATATTTTTATGAAAAATATTATTTTAAGCCGGGCAACCTTGGTTTCAAAATGTTTCAAACCCAATATGCCAAAATCGGTGTTTTGATCTGCTGGGACCAATGGTTTCCGGAAGCTGCGCGGCTTACCGTACTTCAAGGTGCGGACATCCTTTTTTATCCTACCGCCATTGGTTGGGACATCGGAAGAAAAGACAATGAAATTTTAAAAGAGAAATCGGCGTGGAAAATGATTCAGCGCTCGCATGCGATTGCAAACGGCGTTTATGTTGCTTGTGCAAACCGGGTTGGCGTTGAGGGGAAGCTTCACTTTTGGGGCAGTTCCTTTATTTCGGATCCGCTTGGGGCTTTGATTGCGCAGGCGAGTGAAAAAGATGAAGAGATCGTTGTGGCAGAGCTTGATTTGTCAAAAATTGAAGAGACCAGGAAAAATTGGCCTTTTTTGCGAGACCGCCGCGTGAATGCTTACCGTGACTGGGGACAGTCCCGAAAGGGGCACGCCTATGAGCAACATTCGTACTGATTTTGGGAGAGTGACATCAAGGCCTGTCCCCTTTGGGACCGTCCCCAAGTGTCCGAATCAATTGGGCTACCGAATGCCGGCGGAGTGGGAACCACACGAATCGACATGGCTTGCCTGGCCGCGCAATCCCGAAACGTGGAGCCATTTAGAGGAAATCGAATCCATTTATATCGAAATCATTTCAATTTTAACGCGTGGCGAAAAAGTTAAGATTCTTGTCAATGATTCGCGCGAAGAGCGCCAGGTTTTTTCAAAACTTTCAAAAAATAAAATCCGCACGGAAAGTGTTCAATTTTTTCAGATCAAAACACACGACGCATGGATTCGCGACTATGGACCCAATTTAATTGTAAAAGAAGAATCCGGCAAAAAAAAACTTGCGGTGAATCGCTGGATTTTCAATGCATGGGGCAGTAAATACGAAGAACATTTGCAGGATGACGTTGCGTCACAACAAATTTTGGACTGGCTTAAGCTGCCTATTTTTGAAACCAATTTTGTTTTGGAAGGCGGTTCGATTGATCATAACGGGAAAGGTGTAATTTTGACAACGGAACAGTGCCTGCTCAATCCGAACCGAAATCCGGGTTACAGCAAAGAAAAAATAGAAACCATTTTGAAGAATTATTTGTGCGCAAAACACATCATTTGGCTGGGGAATGGCATTGAAGGGGACGATACGGATGGCCATGTGGACGATATCGCACGCTTTGTGAATTCGAGCACCGTTTTAGCGGCGGTTGAGTCTAATCCAAAAGATAATAATTACAAACCGCTTCACAATAATTTAAAGCGGCTGCAAAAATCAACGAATCAAAACGGCAAGAAATTAAACGTGATCGAACTTCCGATGCCAGGAAGAATCGATGCGCCATTCGGACGATTGCCGGCGAGCTATGCAAATTTTTACATTGGAAATTCGGCGGTTTTGATTCCGATCTTTGATGATCCGAACGACAAACCTGCCCTTCGAATCATTGAAAGCGTTTTTTCAGGTCGTCATGTGATTGGAATTAGGTCGGAAGCGCTTATGGAAGGACTCGGCGGGATTCATTGTCTCACACACGAACAACCCGCAATTTAAGATGTAAGCGGAAGCAATCCCATGGCTACTATTCGCTTTTCAATTTTGCAATGGCGTCTTGAAGCTCACCACGCATCCGTTGAGTTTTTTCTTTGGCCAAAATTGGATTTAAGATTGCTAAGACAGTTTCTTTTGATTCGTGCTGTAAGAGAATAATCAAAGCGACCCGTCTTACACCAAAGGGTTCCCGCTGACTTTCCAGAATATTTTTTAAATCAGGAAGTAAAGCGTCCGTATAATTTCGTTCGGCCTTTAAGAGAGCAATTTGCCTAAAGTTTGAATCTTCCGACTCATTTCGAATTACTTTTGGCAGGAGAGAAATTAATTCCTCTTGTTGATTAACTTCCATATAGTTTAAAGCAGCAGTTTTGACTTGTGCGGGCTCGCTTCTCGTCTGCGCAATTTTTTGCGCCCAGGTTTTATTTTTTTCAGGCATAAAGTTTACATTACTTAAATAACCAATTGCGGCGGGCCTTAAATTTGGATTTTCCAAAGAGTCATTTGCAAGGCGAAAGAGTTTCTGATAGAAATTCTCTTTGTCATTTTGCTGCAAAACCTTTGTTAATGTTTCGAGCGAAAGTTCACGCGCAAACGAGTCTGCGCTTTTTTTATTAAACAAAATGGATTCAAGCTGCTGGAAGATGTCTTTATTGTTTAACCGTTCAATTCCTTCCGAAACCATGCGTTTAAAAACAACGGATTCTTTTTCGTTTTGCAGAAGGTTCGTCAGTAAAGAAGGAAGTTCCTCAGACGGAGATGTGATGAGCTGATTGAGGGCCGCTTTACGCTCGTCGAAGGAACGGAGCGGGTCCTTCAGAACATCCGCGGGAGCTTTTTCGGAAAATTCTTTACCGTAACTTTTGTGGAGGGGTGTGATGGTGCATAGAGTAATCGTAAAAATGAGAATCAGAAATGGAAAGGCGATTTTATGTTTCATGAAAATTCACCAATTCATTAATTAGTTTAGAGTGTCTTCCCAAGAAACGATCGTGTAGTTTGAAAGCGACGAAAACGAATTGTTGATGGCTGCCGTGCTGTACTGAACGGTTGCGGCCCCGTTTCCAACGTTGCTGCTGGCTGACATGACGGCGACAGCACCGCGAAGTAACGCATCACCGCTGATATGAGTTAATTGGTCTGTGATGATAATGCCTTTGAAACAGCCGTGCACATTCTTCAGTTCTGCATTTCCGGCTGCATTGTGAAAGATAAGAATTCCTTGGCTTGGCGCATCGTCTTCTTTATGCTCATGATGATCGTGATGACCATCGTCATCACGATCATCATCACCATGGTCATGGTCATCGTAATCGTCATTTCCGTTATCGTCACATTCTCCAAAATCCGGGCCATCCCATAAGTTGCCGTGGCTACCGCTCCCATTGGATGTGATATAAATGATTCCGTTCATGGGCAAATGGGGAACTGTTGTAGTTTTGTATTGATCCAAGCTTCCGGCTGGAAGCCCAAGAATCGCTTCCGGTGTTGACGCCATGGCAGCGCCATTTTGTTCAATCGATCCAGCAGGTGCAGGATCGGCAGGCGCAGCTCCGTTGCCTCCGACTTTTGAAGACCCTCCCTGTGAAAATGTGCCGCTCGTCGAAACACCATATAGTCCGGAACCGATTACGTTACCGTTCAGATCATGATCGCGTCCGTCTATTTTGATGTCTCCATTGGTTGACATGTTACCGTTTCCACTGATCGCGCCATGCAATCCGGAAGAAGAATTTTGTTTCACTTTGACAGAAAGGGTCCGGCTTGCACCAGAGCAAGTTCCAGTTGCGGTCATTATTTTAGTGGCATTGTCATAGAGTACGCTATAAGTTCCATTGTCAATGGTCGTTGAATTAACATTGTTCATGTTATTTTGCCTGAGCTCATTTAATTTTTGATCCACAGCAGCTTCGGCAAAATAAAAGGCCTTTTCCCGGCTCTCCTCAATGGACATCATTCTTGATTGCCAGAGGCTCATTCCGAATAAGCCGGCAGCCGAAATGCCCAAAACCGCAGTCGATAAATAAACCCACACAAGTCCGGCGCCTCGTTCGTTATTCAGCTTTTTAAAGAATTGAGTCATGTTCATTTTCCGCCTATTTTCTCATCGCTGCCTGCGATGTAATGGTCGTGCTTAAAGATTTTCCGTTTGCTGTTGTGTCAGTTGCTGTGAGTGCAACTGTGATCAAATTTCCGGATTTTGAAAATGTGGTACCGGTGATTTGCTGGCCGATGATTGAACTGGCTGCCGCGGTTCTCGTAATGTTTCCGGTTGCCGCGTCAAACGCAAACGAAACTTGTGTCCATGCAGTAATGGCACTCGCACTTGTGGTTTGTGGAACTGCAAATGTAATGGTTTTTTGATCAGGTGAAATGGTAATTCCAATCGGGCTTGCCGGATCCGCTTCTTTTAGTTCTTTGATCATTGCCTGCATCGGTTTTTTTGCCGCATTCTGTAATTTAACATTGGTAATACTGTCTGTCCAAATGACTTGGGTGACCATGAATACGCTTAAAACGACAAGGGAAATGAGTGATAGGATGGCAGTGCTTGCGATAAGTTCAAGACCGCTGAAACCTTTCGGATTTTCTAATTTCATCGCTGCGTCACCTTTGTCACAAACTTAAAAGTTTGGGTTCGGCCTTTTTCAACCCAATTAACAGAAGCCGTAACGTCAAGCGGGTCTGTCCCGGATGTTGTCACCTGGACGGCTTCGCCTGATAGCGTGCTGCTGAGATAAGTGCTCCAATCGGGCGGATTCGGGCCCGTTACAGAACCCGTTCCCGTAAGCCCAACTGAGTCCGCAGTTGTCCGGATAGCTTCGGTAACGCGCCTTGCGTCATTCATGGCAATCAATCGATTTTTTGAGTAAGTATTCATAGACACTGTGTATTGAAGCGCTCCCACAATTGCAAGAATGGTGAGCGAGCAAAGCCCTATACTTGCAACGGCTTCAATCAGAGTAAAACCACCTTTTTTTATCGTAACTTGTTTCATAGCTCTAGTATAAATACTACACAACGGTATCTTTTCATGCCAATTTATTAACATCGATTCTCCAATTTTTGTCCGAATAAGGTGAGTTGAAAAACAAAAATTTTTCGGCATCAACTTTTTTTAATTGTAAAGAAAGATAACCCGCTCTTATGTAAATGGTGGACAAATCGCAGAAGCCCTATTATATTAATAAAGATTATTTTTAATTTTTAAGATTAATCTCTATGCTTTTCGTGCAGAAATTTGATATATTATGACAATGAAAACGTCTTTACTATTTGAGCGACAGAGGGATTGGGCATGAAAATAAGCGGTGTGGTTGAAACGAAAGACATGACCATCCAGAATTTCATCAAAAAGAATTTCAGGCATTTCAACGCCGCTGTTTTGCGCGATGCGGCCGATGCGTATGGAGCTCATTTGGCAAAAGGCGGGAAAATGTTTCTTGCAATGGCAGGTGCCATGAGTACGGCAGAGCTTGGCATTCTGCTGTCCGAGATGATCCGCGAAGACAAAATTCACGGGATTTGCTGTACCGGGGCCAATTTAGAAGAAGATATCTTTAACCTGGTAGCGCATGATCATTACGAACGGGTTCCGCATTATCGTCATTTAACGGCTGCGGAGGAGGAAGCGCTTATGAAGCGCGGGATGAACCGTGTGACGGACACCTGCATTCCTGAGGAAGAAGCGATGCGCAAAATCGAGAAAAAACTCCTTCGGTTCTGGAAAAAGGCGGATCAGAATAAGGAACGATATTTCCCGTATGAATACATTTACCAACTGATTGAAAGCGGTGAGTTGAAAGAATTTTACCAGATTGATCCGAGAGACTCCTGGGTGCTCGCCGCCTGCGAAAAAAGTATCCCTATTTTTACGCCCGGCTGGGAAGATTCCACGCTTGGAAACGTGTTTGTTGCCAATTGCATGCGTCAGAATATTTCTAGTTACGGCGTTGTGAAATCCGGCCTTGAACTGATGTCTGCATTGGTGGATTGGTATCAATTGACTACCAAAACGGCGTCGCTTGGATTTTTTCAGATCGGCGGCGGAATTGCAGGGGACTTTCCAATTTGTGTGGTTCCGCTCATCACGCAGGATTTAAAAGAACAATGCAAATTGTGGGGCTATTTTTGCCAAATCTCAGACAGCACCACTTCTTATGGTTCATACAGCGGCGCGGTTCCCAACGAGAAAATTACTTGGGGAAAGTTGGACGCCAATACGCCGCGGTTTGTGATCGAGTCAGATGCGACGATTGTCGCCCCGCTCATTTTTGCTTATGTTTTAGGAAAATAAATGCCCCGTTGTCGCAAATAACCGTTCTCTCCTTATGAAAAAAAATTCTGCAGCTCTCTTGACCGTTTTTCTGGCCGTTTTGATCGATTTGATGGGATTTGGAATTGTCCTGCCGCTGCTTCCTTTTTATGCACAGATTTTCCGTGCGTCTGCCGTTCAAATTGGACTTTTGTATAGCATTTACTCATTCGCACAGCTCATTTTCTCACCCATTTGGGGCGGACTGTCAGATCGAGTGGGCCGGCGGCCGATTATGTTGATGAGCACGCTTGGCGCCTCATTTGCTTATTTGCTTTTTGGATTCTCAAATTCGCTCGCGCTTTTATTTGTATCGAGGCTTCTGGCGGGCGTGATGGGCGGGAATATTTCAACGGCACAAGCGTATGTAGCGGATGTCACGACGCACGAAGATCGCGCGAAAGGAATGGGCTTGATTGGCGCAGCATTCGGGATTGGATTTGCGATTGGGCCCGCGATTGCAACACTTCTCATTCATCCTGCATTTTTGAAATCATTTCATATTGCGGAAGCGCACCGGTTTGCGATTCCGGGGTTTTTCGCCGCCTTTCTTTCACTTTCAAGCTTTCTCTTAGTTTTCTTTAAATTACCGGAAACTGTAAAAAAAACAGGGAATGACAGTGCGCGCATCGTTCGGTCAAGTGTTTTTACAAGAACATTTTGGCAGTCGATTTTCGAAGAAAAGGAATCCGGTATCAAACATCTTTTTCCGATGTTTATGGCAAGTATGTTTTTGCTTTCGTTTGCGCAGTCGAGTCTTTACAGCTCGTTTCCGCTTTTCTGCAAGCAAGTGCTGAATTTTTCCGCGGAACAGGTTGGAACCATGTTTGTGTATATGGGCGTCATCGCCATTGTGATTCAAGGCGGATTGATTAAATTTCTCACAAAACAATTTGGCGAGAAAAAACTTTTTCTTTTTGGCAGTGTCTTAATGACTTCGGGATTTTTTTTGCTGCCGTTCGCCTATTCCAAAGGCATCTTGACGATTTTTTTGTGTTTGATGAGTGTCGGAGCAAGTTTGAACGGCCCGACCCTTACGAGCCTCATTTCAAAAGAAGCGGATCCCGCGCGCGTCGGCGTGACGATGGGAACGTCTCAAGGAATTGCAAGTTTGGGAAGAGTCATCGGGCCGACGTGGGGTGGATTTTTATACGATGTTTCACATTCGCTGCCTTTTCTTCTGACTGCATCTTTTTTGTCCATGACAATCCTGATTGGATCAAAACTTCAGGCGTTAAAAATTCACGAGCGTGCCGCAACGCTTTAGTAAATCCGGCGTTTCAAATCGATTGCCTGCAATTTCAATTTCCCGGATTTCTTCGGAATTTGTGATGTGATTTCGCTCGAGCAGGGAATGGAGAGGAGAAAGCTTGCGGGATTTAAACATGTCCGGGATAAAACGAACAACGTCGCAGAAAGTGCCATTTTGTGTGGCTGCGCGGACAATATCGCCTTCAAAAATTTCTTGACCGTTTTTATCTTCGAGTGTCGTGCTTTGGAGTAAAATACAATCTTCGTAACTTGCACGCGCCGCAGGAATTCCCTTTCCGTCATTTTTTCCGTGGTCGTTTTCGCACAAAAGAACATGGGATAATTTTTGATAGGCTCTGAAATACATTTTGTTTTCTTTTGTGTGCCACGCGCGGAAGCGAATTTCAGACATATTAGGCCCGAACGAACGGAATTATTTTGCCGGCAAAATTGATTCGAGTTGTTTGACAAGTTCGCCGGAGAGCGGCTCGGTTTTTGAATCAAATCGGGCAACCACTTTTCCGTTTGGATCCACCAAAAATTTATTGAAATTCCAGGAAATGTCGCCGTCAAATCCGGATTCTCTTGTGAGATATTCGTAAAGCGGATGAATGTCTTTTCCTTTCACGCTGATTTTTGAAAACAGATCAAATGTGACATTGTATTTTAAACTGCAGAATTTTTTAATCTCAGCGTCGGTTCCTGGTTCTTGCCACATAAAATTATTTGCCGGAAAACCTAAAATTTGCAATCCCCGGGCTTTGTATTTTTCGTAAAGTTTCTCAAGCCCTTCATATTGCGGCGTAAATCCGCATTTCGACGCCACATTGACAATCAGGATCGGCTTTCCTTTGTAATCGGAAAGAGGCTTCTCTTTTCCGTCAATGGTTTTTGCGCTGAACGAATAAATATTTTTAGTGTCTGTATGTGCGGGCATGGTGTTTCCTCCTCTGTTGGTGCGTTTTACGATTGGCTCATCAAGACGATCCATGAACATGCGGATTGCTTTAACGACATCTTTCGGGCTTTTGTAAAGGAGATCATGATAGCCGTGCGGATCCTTCACGAACAGATCCGTTTGGCCTCCAAACCGATGAACCCAAGCTTGTGCGCTCTGTATGGCAGGGCATCCGTCGCGGCTTGGATTTTTATCGTAACCGCCGCAGAAAAATATCCAGTGTGATCCGAAAAAAATATCCTTTCCGAACCGCCCGCCCGCGATTTGAAAATTAAACCGGAGGCTTTTGTGTCCGCCTGCATTGGCAATGATGGAACGAAAAAAATAATTGCTTTGAATTCGATCCAGCGCGGTTAATGCAAAAACATTGGCGGAACCGCGGCCGATTCCGTGAAGCAGAACGTTGCCCGCGCGAACCTTTTCACTGCGTAAAATATTGTCGACGAACTGATAAATTTCCTGCGGCTTGTAAAAATCCCTCTTTTTTCCGCTGCCGCTGAAACGCCATTGCACAGCAACGATTCCGAAGCCATATGTTTCTGCGTAGGGCTGCCAGAAAAAAAATTCATCGAATGCCCAGCGGTTTTCACCGTGCAGCGTCACCAGCATCGGCAAATGTCCAACTGCCTTCTTTTTCGGATACCACACGAGCGAGAAGCTCTTTCCGTCCGGTGTTGGGAGAATTTTTACATGGTGGTTTATTGCAAATTCATAATGCTTCGCACTTTCCGTTTGTGCTTTCAGTAAAAGTTCGGAAGTTTTTATCTCCGGCTTCGCTTCCGGTGATTCAGCGGCAAAAATATTTGAGTGAATGCAAAATATTAAAACAAATATCAAAATGGGTTTTTTCACGGGAGTCTATCTAAATCTGAAATTTAACGAGGTGATTTTTCCTGCATCATTCTAACCATTTGTGTTACCAAGTTTCTCGGAGCAAACCGAACCGACTGAACAAGCGTTTTATTTTTGAACCCCGGAATCACAATGGTTTTGTTCTTTTTGAGTCCTTCGTAACCGATTCGTGCAACCGTTGCGGCGCTCATGATTTTTTTATTTTTCACGAGTTTCGAATCTTCCATGTCTGCCCTTTTTTGAAATGCAGATTCTGTTGGCCCGGGGCAGAGCGCGGTAACGGTAACGCCGGTTCCTTGAAGTTCATTCGCAAGTGCTTCCGAAAACGAAAGGACGTACGCTTTGGTGGCATAATAAACCGCCATCAGAGGGCCCGGTTGAAAAGCCGCGGTGGATGCGACATTCAAAATTTTTCCGCTCCCTTGTTTAATCATGTGGGCAAGAAAAAATTTGGCAAGATGGGTAAGCGAAATAATATTGACGCGAATCATATCAAGTTCTGTTGTAAAATGGGTATCCACAAATGGTCCGTACGTTGCGAACCCGGCATTGTTCACGAGGAGATCGATTTTGATGGAATCCGCGTGTTCCAATTCCATGAAAATTTCGGTGGCGGCTTCAAGCCGAGACAAATCTTTCGCAATGACTTTGACCGAAATTCCAAATTTTTCTTTAAGTTCGCCCGCAAATTGAATGAGTTTTTCTTTGTCCCGCGCGACAATCACAAGATTGTAACCGTCGGCTGCGATTAATTTGGTGAGTTCATACCCGATGCCGCTTGATGCACCGGTGATGAGAGCCGTTTGCTGGCTGTTTGGTAAATTGTTTTGGTCGATCTGATTCATACAAATCCCTTAACGGACAACACTGCGATAAAACATATGTAGTTTATATGATATCTTGGCCGTCATCGCAACTGGATAATCATAGCAGAAAATATTTCAGATGACTCCTTAAAATTAATGATTTATCTATTCGCAGCTTTCAGGAATGGCCTCTCGCTTGCCAGAGCGCCAGCGTCTGTGTTAAAATCCAGCCGAAATGAATGGAAAGGCTAAGCAATTTTTTGAAAACTCATCGCCGTATTTGATTCCATTGTTTCTGCTTGCGGCTGGGTTTCTGGCTTATTCGAACACGTTTTCCGCCCCTTTTATTTTGGACGATAAACTTTCAATTGTAGAAAATCTGCACGTCCGCTCGCTCGCTTCCTTTTTCGGAAAAACGTTTTCGCAAATCCCCGCACGTCATTTTTTATATTTTACTTTTGCATTAAATTATGCGCTAAGTGGCTTAAATGTCTGGAGTTACCATTTTTTCAACTTAGCCATCCATCTTCTTGCCGCACTCACGCTATTTGCGATTGTGAAACACACGCTTCTTCTGTCAATTTTTAATGATCGGGAAAAATTGAAAGCCGTGCGCCTTGCATTTTGGGTTTCAATCACTTGGCTTCTGCATCCGCTTCAAACAGCAAGCGTTACTTATGTTAGCCAGCGTGCAGAATCGCTCATGGGTCTCATGTATTTTCTGACATTTTATTTTGCCATCCGGTGTTTTAAGTCGGACGCGCCGCTCAAGTGGATGATTTTGTCCGTCGTTTCTTGTTTTCTTGGAATGGAGACCAAACAAACCATTGTGACCGCTCCTTTTGTTTTATTTCTTTATGACAGAATTTTTATTTCGAAATCATTCCGCGAATTATTTCAAAAAAGGAAATTCTTTTATCTCGGATTATTAGCGAGTGTCTGCCGAATTCCGACAGAACTTTATCGCCGGCCGGGCCCCGGAACTTCCGCCGGCTTTTTTTTAAGTAAAATCACATGGGCGCAATATGCAAAGAGCGAGCCCGGTGTCATTCTTCACTATCTGAAGCTTGTGTTTTGGCCGGTTTCTTTGTGCTTGGATTACGTCTGGCCGATTGCGGCTTCTGCGAAAGCAATTGTATTTCCAACGCTCGTCATCGGAGCGCTTATTCTGCTTACCATTTGGTCATTCAAGTGGCGGCCTGAAATCGGATTTTTGGGAGCCTGGTTTTTTCTTATTCTTTCGCCCACGTCCAGTTTTGTTCCATTGGCCGATCTTGCGTTTGAGCATAGAATGTATCTTCCGCTCGCCGGGATTATCGCAGCATTCGTATTTGGATTAAAATTTATTTCTGAAAAGTTCTTCAAACGCCTCTCGGCGCCGATTTTTACGGGTGTGTTGATTGGTATTACGGCTGCGGCGGGATATCTTACGTTTCACCGAAATCAGGATTATAAATCCGCACTATCAATTTGGAGTGACACGCTTGCCAAGCGGCCTGACAATCCGCGCGCGCACAATAATTTGGGGGCAATTTTGTCACTGAAGGGCAATTATGAAGAAGCCGGGAAACATTTTTCGGAGGCGGTCCGGCTCGATCCGGATTACGGCGATGCTTACATTAATCTGGGTTACATTTTCGCTCAGGCCGGAAAATTGGACGACGCAGCACTCATGTATCTAAAAGCAGTTCAAACGAATCCCCAGATTCGCGAAGCCAATTACAATCTGGGGAATGCGTTCATGAGGCAGGGGAAATTTGAGGATGCCACGCATTATTACAAGGAAGAACTTCGGATAAATCCGTATCATTTTCATTCGCACAACAACTTGGCAAATTTGCTTTTGCATGACGGCAACCGCACGCGCACCGAAGAAGCCATTTTGCATTATCAAACGGCAATTGAAATCAATCCTGAGTATTTGCCGGCTCGGAATAATCTTGGCATTGCACTTGCACGGCTTGGAAAATTGGACGAAGCTGTCGCGCAATACTCAGCCGCGCTTAAGATCAATCCGAACGCGCCGGACTTACTCAACAGTCTCGGTTCTGCTTTGGCCGAGCAGGGAAAATTGGACGAAGCCACTCGGCGTTTTACGGAAGCACTCAGGCTGCGCCCTAATTTCCCGGAGGCAAAGCAAAATTTAGCGCTCATCAAAGTCCGCCAAAGCGGAACTCAAAATTAACCTGTATAAACTATAGGGACAGGTCTCAGTAAGTTGTTTAAAAATCGTAACTTACGCAAGAACTGTCCCTTTTAAGTTAATTAAAAAGATGGGGACAGTTCTTGTATAACTCGCTGTGATATAAAGGTTTGCCGAGACCTGTCCCTGAGAAATATGATGTATCGAATCTTAATTGCAGGCTGCGGCTACGTTGGCACAAGAATCGCTCAACATTTTCTATCCAAAAATCAAAAAGTTTGGGGAATCATCCGGACACCGGAGCGTAAATCCGCTCTTGAACAGATTGGTATTCCGCCGCTTGTTTTAGATTTAACAAAACCCGAAACATTTGGTGGCATTCCGCAGGTTCATTTTGTTGTGATTGCCGTTTCGCCGGATGATCGGAGCGAAGCAAATTACCGGAAAATTTATCTCGAGGGAACACGCAATTTGCTTCTGCATATCAAAAGAAACACCTCACCTCTGCTTGTGGTTTATCTTTCGAGTACCGGTGTTTATTGCGACCGGGCGGGTGAGTGGGTTGATGAAAAAACTCCGCCCGAACCGGACACCGAGCGCGGGAAAATTCTTCTCGAAGCTGAAAATCAGGTTTTGAATTCCAATTTGCCGTCGGTTGTTCTCCGTCTCGCCGGAATTTACGGGCCCGATCGAAATCGGATTGAGAAAATAAAAAATGGCGAATGGATTCCTCAAGAAGATAGAAATCCATACATGAATATGATTCACGTGGACGATATTGTCCGCGCAATCCCTGTACTTTTTAAATCGGCTGAGCCAGGAAATGTTTATCTTGGTGCGGATGATGAGCCGGTCACGGAGCGCGAGCTATATTTTTGGCTTTGTGAGCAATTGAAAATCGAACCAAAAATTTATAACGAAGCCTGCGAGTATCCGCTCGCCGGCAAGCGCTGCCGCAATTCCAAATTAAAATCTCTCGGCGCCTCATTTCAATTTCCCTCCTTCCGCGACGGCTATTCGACATTATTCTAGCTGAAGAACTCCTTTCCACATTCCCTCGAGAAAACGTTCGAACCGCAAAAGCATTGATTCCGGTTTGAGCGGTTCTCACTCGAGTTCGGACACGAATTTCCCATTCCATTGGAAATTCGGCCTCACACGTTTTTCTCGGGAAGTAGAAAGGAGTTCTTTTTTTTAAAAAAACATTTCCATCTTGTCGAACGGACGTTTGAGCCCGATTTTTGGATGGTAATGCAAAAATTGAGGCGAAACTCGAGTGAAGATGGCACAATCCGGTGGCCATTTTATCGCCGTCTGAACGTTCCGTGAAACAAGGATGGAAATGTTTTTGGAATTAAAGCTTGAGGAACATTTACTTGACCGCACGCTTTGAAATCATATAATCGAATGCATGATGACATCTAATCTTGCGCAACTAAAGGCCGAGTTGATTCCTTTGATTAAGCAGCATGCGTTTGTCAAATTGAAGGAACCTATTACGCTTACGTCGGGCAAACAAAGCAGCATTTACTTCGACGGAAAACAAATCACGCTTTTTCCGGACCGCGCGGTTTTATTTGCGCGCTCAGTCCTGCAATTGGTTGATTTAAATAAAATTGATTGCGTGGGTGGCCTGACACTTGGCGCCGATCCAGTTGTGATGGCTATTAGTTTGATTGCTTATTTGGATCACAAAAAAGTGATTCCTGCTTTTATTGTCCGGAAGGAACCCAAAAAGCACGGTCTTCAGAAATTGATTGAAGGATATCAATTGAAAAAAGGCAACCGCGCGCTTGTGGTTGACGATGTCGTTACAACCGCCAAGTCAACCCTTCAAGCAATCAAAGTGGTGGAAGAATACGGTGGCGTCGTTGTCCAAGTTTCCTGCCTAGTTGACCGCGAAGAAGGTGGAAAAGCAGCTCTCTCAAAATATCGATTTACCCCTGTTTTTATCCGCTCAGAAATAGAAAATCCTTCATAAATATTGTAAGTTATTATATTACAATAAGTTATATCAATAACATTTATTTGAATTGAGTGGCTTCTTAAGGTATAATTTTATACTTAATAAACCTCTTAAGAAAGTTGGTGCTTTTTTTGTTTGAAGTGCAACCGAATAAGCCAAAATTTAAACCGTTCAGTAGATCTTTAAGGGCGGTAGCCTGTTCCGTTCTATTTTTCTTCACAGTCAATTCCACACTGACTTACGCTCAGGGAATTCAGATTGAAAATCCGAATCTGAGCAGTCAAATTCAAATTCCGGAAGAACTCGGAAGAATAAAAGAAACTTACAATTCCGGCGATTCAAAACTTGTTATTCAAATTGAAGACGCTCACGGCCAACCCAACGCGCAAAAAAATATCGAACGCATTCTCACGTACCTGAAAGAAAAGTACGGAATCAAAACGCTTTTTCTGGAAGGCGGACTTCGCGGAACCATTTCTCCCAATCTGCTTCGGTTTTTTCAAGATGAATCGATCAATCAAAAGATTGCAAACGATTTGATAGAAGAAGGTGAAGTGACAGGCGGCGGGAAATTCATTCTCACTCAGAATAAACAAATCAAAGCATTTGGTGTAGAAGATTTGAAACTGTACCGGAATCATCTGTTTGCATTCCGCCGGGTTTACAAACACAAACCCGAAGCAGATCAATTTTTAAATCAATACAAATTAAATCTTGAAGAGCAAGCATCAAAAAATTTAAATTCGGAACTTCGCAAATTTGTAAAGGAATGGATATTTTTCCAGGATTCTAAGAGTGATTTGCTGAATCATTTGTCTATTCTGGATGAAAACACAAGGAAAACACTCAAGATAGATCTTCACGATCCCAGAAACCAACTTGAATTCCCCATGCTTATCCGGTTCTTTAAGTTAAAAGACCTCGAGAAAACCGTATCTCGTGAAGCGTATCTCGTATCTCGGAAAAAAGAGGAACAAAAATTAATCAAATGGATCAAAAACAATCATCAAGAGCTATTTTTAAAAGACTTTGAATTT
>OBEQ011452422.1_pt1 | contig 25410 bp, 28 predicted proteins | sample 1670901 | NCBI WGS metagenome assembly OBEQ01 (sample SAMEA104232315, study PRJEB22302) | groundwater metagenome | biome: forest; feature: aquifer; material: groundwater | place: USA | collected 2011-08-07 | depth 5.4 m | reverse complement strand
CTGTCAAACCAAAGAGACGAGTTTTGCAAATAAGCTCATTGCACTTACCGACCGTTACAAAAAACACTCCTCAATTGCAGGTCGGGACATGTACGATATACATCATTTTCTGCTCAAAGGATTTCGCTATAATTCTGCTGTTATTCGAGAACAAAAAAAGATATCTCTCACGCAATTCTTTGATGACCTTATTATGTTCATTGAAAAGCGCGTCACTCAAAGGATCATTGATGAGGATATCAATCACCTTCTTCCAATAGATCGATTTAAGGCTATCCGCAAAACCCTAAAAACTGAGACTCTCATGCTACTACGGGATGAACGACAAAGAATTCTTTCCCATTCGGAGATGCTATAATAGTTCCAAAATCCTCCACTGTTGTCACCCAAAAAAAAGAACCCTTGACGCTCGCAAAATGCGATGGGTTCTTACGGAGGAATTGAAACTCCTCAAACGTACAATATTTTTTTCCTAACACAGGTTTTCTCTATTGTGGCTGCAAACGAGGCATGAGGATGAGCCCTAGTTTTGTTCCAAATCCTTCTCAAGGAGGAATTTCAGGACTGCTCCCCAGTCCTTTCTTTCCATTACCTCCTCGTCTACTTTGAGTGTTCCATTACAGCGAGGACAAACTCCTTGTTTGCCATTCATGCGGCATGGGCAATCTTTTCCCTGCCATTCGCACCATGCACAGATGCCAGTACTCCTACAGCTTCCACACGGAGCATCCTTGACGATGTCCGTAACAAGTGGCGCGTGTGCGAAAGTAACCCGCGCCCCATTGACATGGAAGATCTGTTGCTTCTCTCCTCCGAATGTTCCGTAGCCATAGGGCAGTCCTATGTAATGTAGCGCTGCACTCATGGCATCGTGATGATGATTTGCATCAGTCACCACGGCGACGTACTTTGCCTCACATGCTGCTGCCTTGAGCGCGATTATGAACCCGTAGGGGACCTCGTCCTCCTTCTTAAATGATTCCTCTGTGAGCAATCTGTTCGAGTTGCTCATGGGCAACATCATGTCCGTTAGGACTGCGTCGTAGTTGTTTTTATCCATTTTCTCCATGGCGGTGGTGAAGGTATCTATGATGGTCACTTCGTGGCCAGAGAGCGTCTCCCGAGCCGAATTCTGGTGCATTTCCTTATCCTCAACGACTAGGATCTTCATTGGGAGCTCCTTTCAAAGAACGTAGTGCCCGTTTGGATCCGACATATGTCGAACTGAATGACCCTTTAGCCATCCAACACCGTATGCGGAGTATGATACCGGAATGGTATTTTAATGTTTTAATTATATTACAATAATTTTAAATAATAATAATTAAAGTCGCTTTTTTATTTAAATATAAGTACAAATAGAGATTGACATGTGTCCAATAATGTAGTAATATAGTTACTACATATCACTATGATCTCTCAACTCAAACCTATCCTTGCTCAGCTTGATCTTAATACCAATGATACAAAGGTCTTTTTGGCGGCATTTGAATTGGGCTATGCGCCTGCATCTGGAATAGCCAAACAAGCTGATTTGAACCGAATCACGGCATACGAAGCACTCAAACGCCTTGTGAAGAAAGGGTTGGTGAAGTCGCGACTTAAAAAAGGTGGTGGCGTAAAATATTTTGAAGTTGAAGATATTGGGATTCTGCAAGCTGCGCTCAATGAGAAGAAAGCGTCCGTTGAACACGCACTTTCTGACATTGAAGCACTCGCTGTGCAGCTCCGTAAGCAATACGCCGGGCGGAGCGAAAAACCTGTTGTCCTCTACTATGAAGGACGGAGCGGTATTCGAAATGTTCTCTTGGATACACTTCACCAACAACCAAAGGAAATTTTGTCATTCGTGTCCGCTGATTTTCTTGAGTTAGGGTATGAGCCTCATTTTCTGGAGGGTTATTGGAAACAGAGAGTCAAGCTCAAAATCCCCTCGCGCGGTATTATGCCGAAAACCGAAAAAGCAGTGTCACTCTTCACGCCAGAACGTAATATTCGTGAGCTACGAGTCTGTCGCTTTGTCAATCCTGAGGGATATATTTTTACAAATGAAATTGATATGTACGGCGACAATGTCTCGATCGTATCACTCACAAAAGGAAGTGAGCATGGTGTGATCATGCGCAGTCGCAGCATTGCCGATGGCTTGCGATCAATTTTTGAACTTGTGTGGAATCTTACTGAACATAAATAAAAATCATTTATAAACTGTAAAGGCGTATGGAATCAAAACCGAAAAGAATAGATAGTAAGGCTGTGCAGGGCGAAGGTAAGAAAAAAATGAATTGAGAACACTGGAGAACTTGAGCGTGAAACGCAGGGAGGCCGATCCTGTGCTGCAACATTTGTACGATGAAATCTTTTCCGATCAGTTTGCCAACACAGACAGAAAAGTGAAAGATGATCTCGCAGATCTAAAGACACTCTACATGCATGTATCGCGCAGAGTAAGGGTGTTTACTGAGCTTATGGCCACGAAAAAAAAGACGAGAGAGCTGAGAAAAACGAAAAAGGGCAAGGAATCTGCAGATACAATAGACGCTGAAAGAAGGCGGACGAGTGAAAGAGAGCTGGAAGGCGTAGCGGATGTATTCCACATTTCCAAAGAAAAATACTCGGATGCGATTTCGCAACTAGGTGTCGATGCGGAAGAATTTAGCCTCCAAGCGCTCTTGCATTTTCGAAAAAAAATCGCCAAGAAATGGGGAGATACCATGATTCAAATGGAATTCGCCGAAAGCTTTCCATCGCCTGAAATCGTTCGTGAAATAATCGCAGACCGAATACGGCTCAAAAAAGAGGAGCTGAAAAATTTACAAAAAAATCTCAAAATAGCAGAGAGCCGACGTATCATGGGTATAGCGAGTGAAGATCTCCGAAATCGTGAAGATGAATATATCAAAGCAGCAAAAGCGGAGATTTATGTACAACGCGAAATCACAGCGCTCGAAGAATATCGAGATACACTAAATGCCGGATCCGTGCGGGGATGACAAAAGGCGTGGCGAAAAAATAATGTTAGGAGAATTTATGCTTCTACTTTCGCAAGTTGTGCCCACCACAAATCCATAGCATCGAGAACCATCTGAAATGCTTGCTGAAACGCTCGCGGATCAAATGTATTATTTTCAAGATATTTACTTAGCGCTACTGCGAGACGATCACGATGACCGGGCTCAAAATCATTTATATGCATTGAGATAAATGTATCAAGACCTGTCTGGAGATCAGCAGGCGTCCGGACCGATGGTATTTTTGAAAAGATCTTTTCTATGACCTGTAATTCTGGGACTGCTGTTGCTTCCAGTGCATATGCAACACCTGCCACTTGGGAACGTGAACCTTTTGAAAGCACATCATCAATACGATTCAAAAAATTGAGTGTTGTTTCACCCCACGGCATTTCAGATAGTGCAATACCTTTTTCTCTCAATACACCGCCAGAAAACAGAGCCTGATGAGAAATGCCTTGCGTACGACTGCCGCGCTCTTCAGAAATATTATTATCAAGCTCTGATGCAATATCAGAGTCCCCTTTTAGACGGTAGCGCGCCTTACTAAGAAACCCGACAATTGCATAGATCAAGCCGCTATACTCACCAACGATCTTTTTTCGGTGAATGGATGAAATCTTAGGATTTAATACAGGGTTCTCGGCAATAAAGGTTTGATCGTACATTTTTTTCGACAAATCAAGGAAAAATGCCTCTGCCTGAAAGACGTTTTTATTTTCAATGAAGTTTTTTTGTAATTTCTGTTCGGTATTCATGTGAGTAGCGATCAGTATGCCAAAAAATATACAATTTGTCAATCATATATAGTCCAATTATATATACTATGGTCATTTTATATTGACTGAATAAAGAGATAATGATATATTTATTTATGACAAATATATGCACATACATAATGAGCTGAAAAAAGCAGGGCTAACGGCTTCAGAAATATCGATCTACCTTTATTTACTGGAATATGGGCTTTCCACTCCTCCTGCCATTGCGAAAGGTACGAGAATTGCCAGAACTAATTGCTATAACATTTTAGTAAGTCTGAAAGAAAAGGCTCTGATACGTGAGCAATCAAAAGGCAAACGCAAGGCATACATCCCGCTTGATCCTGAGGCACTGCTTCTCTCGCTCGAAGAAAAAAAAGTGACGATCGAACGAATCCTTCCTGACCTTCGCGGACTGTATCGAACACAAAAAAACAAGCCTAAAATCACCTTCTATGAAGGGTTTGAGCAAGTGAGGGAGATCTATTGGCAATCGCTTGCCGCAAAGCAAATCTATGCGATAGGGTCAACGAAAGAACTCACTGATCGTGATTCGGCATTTTTTGATACTTATATTAGCGAAATCCAAGAGCGCGGAATTATTTTGCATGACATTTTGAGTTATGACTCCCGTGTTTCTCAGGTAGGACCCAAAACGAAAGAAATATTGAGGGGGCTATATAACGAAAAATATCTGCCAGCAAAAATTCTTGAGCTTCCCACAGATATTCTTATCTGGGATGACACTGTCGCGCTGATCACTCTTCGTGAACCTATATTCGGCACAGTATTAACGAATCCCCTACTTGCTCAAACCTTTCGGATCCTCTTCGATGTAATTCATTTGTCTTTGTAGCGATTGGTGCTATTCTGTGCTGACTGGTAGGGCTCATGCACAAAAAGGAGGTCGCATGGCGGCCGATTTCGAGATCGCGCTAAGATTAGCGCGGCAAAAAATCAAAGACAACGAGAAAGTGAGGCCATGGAAAGAGGCACTGCTCGCCCAGTGCAAAAGATTAAAACCGCAAATTGACCTATCGCACTACTGGCACCAACGGCTCGACAAGGCTCTTTCTCGCGGAGATTTCTCCGCGGCGGAGGAGTATCTGGCCAAAATCCAGCAATCGTAACTACCAGTACACCCACAGTCCGGCGCACGCCCTACGCGTCGGACTCCTTTTTTGCCTTGAAATATTCAACCTGATCTCCCAGAGACATACTGCGAAATGCAGTTTGGGAAATACCAAGCTGCGCGGCGATATTTTTGATAGCTTCAGGTGATGGCCCCTCAATTTCTATCCAATCTGGAATCTCAAGATGAGGAGCGGAGTTTATCTCAACGACACACCCTCCAAATTGATAGGAGGTGCGATCTTTTTGATTGAGAAGATCATTGCCTTCTTCATATCCTATCTCGCGCAACAGTCGTTCAATGCTCTCTGTACCTGCAAGCGGCACTTCAATCTCCACTCGAGAATCTATCGTGTTCCCCTGACTTTTCTTTCTCTTTTGTTTTACCGTAAAAAACAATTCATCCCCATTGTTGATTTTTCTCAATCGAACAGATCGTCGAGGTATCGTAGTGGGGCGCTCTACGCGATAATATCCGCCTTGTTGGTCGCGATCATACGCAAGGATGGGTAAGCCCAAATATCGAAGTGCGTCACGAAATTGTTCGCTCTGTTGCGGCTGCATGTTTGTAAAATGCACATCGTGCTGTGTAGGAATAGTATTTCTTTTTTGTTTTACGAGCCCAAAATTTCTATCCAAAATCACAACGTGTTCTCGAGTAATCGTTCCGCCCATTTCAAGAATGTTTTTCTGAATAGCGGCAATATCTACACCGTCAATAATCTTTGTTTCAATCTCCAATGGCAGTACGCGGCGTATCGCCCGTATCTGCTCAGGAAACAAACCAGATTCATTGTGTACGCCGACGTCTCGATTGCCCATATAATAGTAAGTATGCCGCTCCAAAGTAGGATTGTCAAAAAGGAGCGGGGCACGCAGCGAGGATTCGCTGATCCCTGATGGAATGAGAAAATGATTTTTCGAAATGATTTTGAAATTCTTGGGCTAATGTTTTTGCCTGCGCATCGTAGTTTTTTTGATCCGACCATGTTGCGCGGGCATCAAGTACGCGAGCATCTATTCCGGATGCTGAAAGTGGCACAAGGATATGAAACTGCGGATCGATACGATATTCACTTTTTTCCAGTTCACCCGAAAGGGCAGCATCCACAAGTGCACGGGTAAGAGTGATTTCCATACGCTTACCAATACCATACGGGCCACCGGACCAGCCAGTGTTTACTAAGTAGATTCTTGGATTGTACTTTTCGATATATTGATCAAAAAGAGAAATATAATCCATAGGCTGACGTGGCATGAACGGTTGACCAAAAAATCGTGAGAACGTCGTTACCGGCGCAGTGACTCCTGTTTCGGTACCCGCGAGTTTGCATGTATATCCCATCAAAAACCAAAACAAAGATTGCTCCTTTGTAAGCTTTGCTATTGGAGGAAGCACTCCATGAGCATCTGCAGTAAGAAAGAGAATGGTTGATGGGTGCCCCGAGCACGCATCTTCTTTTTTTCTTGCAAGAAACGAGATTGGAAAAGACCCTCGAGAATTTTCTGTATACCGATCATCATCTAGATCAAAGGATCCGTCGGGATATGCCATTGCATTCTCGATGAGACATCCGTTATTTTTTGTCGGGCGTTCATCAAATAATGCGTGATAAATCTCAGGCTCTTTTTCTTTATCAAGATGAATCAGTTTTGCATAGCATCCATTTTCAAAATTTGCGATTCCCTCATCTGACCATCCGTGCTCATCATCACCGATAAATAACCGCCGTGGATCATTGGAAAGTGTTGTTTTGCCTGTACCAGAAAGGCCAAGCATCAGAGAGGTATTATTTTTTTCATCGATTATTGCCGAAGAATGTAAGGGTAAGATGCCTTTACTTGGTAAAAGATAGTTCATCACAGTAAACATTGTTTTCTTTATTGCTCCGCAATACTCAGAACCCATCACAAGACAGATCCTACGATCCATATCCATTGCAATAACCATCTCAGAAAGCTTGCCATCCCTCCTTCGGAGTCCTTCCCCATATATCTCCGCGTCAACTTTTTTGTAAGGAAGCACAAGTATTTGGAATCCCTCATTTACAAAAATACTTTGGGAAATATCATCGGGTACAGCGCGAAACATGCTGTCAGCAAAAAGCCCAGAAAATGCATGAGTTGTAATCACTTCGATAGGCAGTGCGTACGACGCTCGCGCGCCAAGCACACGATTGATCGTATAGACGCGTTCAGATACTCCGAGGCTTTCGAGGGCATCGTCAAATAGCAAATCAAACACTTCTGGTGTCATGGCATTGTTATTGGGTGAACCCCAATCTATCGCATGCTCGCTTGCGTTATGCCTGACAATATATGTATCCTGCGGACTTCTACCCGTGGATGGGAGGGGCGTCCATCTCGCAAGCGCCCCTGATGCAGTAATGATTGTTTCACGGTTTGCAATTGAATGCTCGATGAGTGTAGCGCGATCAATATCTCGGTGAAGATTGTTATGAGAGGAAAAAATTTGTTGTATTTTCTGTTGCATGATATTCATAATTACTGATCAAATTTTCTCTTGCATTGCCTGACGGACCTTAGTCTGCGCGATCTCGAGTGCCACTTCTCGAGGATTCCTTTTTTTCTCAATGCTTTGACTCATCACTGTTCTGGTTGCCGCCACGACCTTTTGTTCTACTAATTCAAACATCTCTTCGGGCGAAGAACCGCGATATTCTGCATACGATGAAATCACTCCGCCAGAGTTTGCGACAAAGTCGGGTACGATTAATATGCCACGATCCATTAGTTCATTTTCTATATTCTCCCTCATTGGGATATTGGCGCCCTCCACGATTACTTTTGCACGTATCGAATCCTTGTTGTATTCATTAATCACATCAGTGACTGAGGCGGGTATGAGTATGTCGACATCGAGTCCAAAAATTGCGTCTTTGGGTAATACTTGTGCGCCACTGTATTCGCTTACTGACCGTTTCTCGCGTTTAAGCTGTAGAAGTAGCTCCACATCAAATCCTTTTTCAGACACTGCAGTGCCTCTGCTATCCGATACGGCAACGATCTGCGCATCCCATTGCTTGAGGAACTCAAACGCAAAACTTCCAACATTACCAAATCCTTCGATTGCGATTTTGGTTTTTTTTAAATCCATACCGAGTAATTCGGCAATTACTCGTGTTGCGTGCGCAACGCCAAATCCCGTGCTTCCATATTCATGTGGAATACCACATTTTTTCTTGCCCTCGAAAGTCATCTCGCAATATGCGGATGGTTTTCCCGTAGCTGCCTCCCAAATTCCGAGTGTTTCTGCAATCCACTGCATTTCTTTTTCACCACTCGAAACATCAGGCCCTGTGATGTAGAGATCGGGAATAAAGGGCTTGAGAGCCCGAGCAAATGCTTGGACATGCTTTTTTTTGAGTTCATCAGATCCCCCATTCCAGACCATACCCGCTTTTGCGCCGCCGAAAGGAATATCAACCAATGCATTTTTCCATGTCATGGTACGAGCAAGGCGATATACTTCTCCCAATGTGACTGTCGGGGTCATACGCACCCCCCCTTTTCCCGGACCGAGTACTGTGTTATCAATAACCAAATATCCTTTCATGCCAATCGCGGGATCAGAAACTTGAATACAGTATTGCGGGCCAAATTCGTCTACTGGAATCCCGGGAGAAAACTGTTCTTTGATTTGAGTTTGCATATTGGGCAAAATAATTGTTTGGATCATACTGTCGTATTTGTGAGTTATAATATTATCATACTATATCATACGATTTCTAATGTCAATGTGGATAAAAAATAGGCCCCACCGACGGCAGGGCAAAATGCGAAAATAAAAACCAGGGCAGGTAATTCTTCAGAGCTTCGCAAGCTCTATCTCCAGCCACTCACCGAGTGGCTTATCCTGTGGCTTTTTACCAAAATTCAAAAGAACATTATCAGTGAGAGCTATCCACAAAATATTACAGTTATCACATCTTTGACCTGATGTAATTTTAGGCCCATTCACGAGCGCAGGAATTGCTACGCTCCGAAGAGGCAAACTACAATGCGAGCACCTCATTTACTCCTCCAACCTTTTGGGGTTGTCGATCCGAGTGGCAACAGCATATCGGCATTCTCGACACCGTACACTGCGCGACGAATCTGTTCGGCGTAAAATTCTGTCCAAAAACCAGAACAGACCTCTTCGCCAACCCACATCTCCTTCACTTCGTCATGCTCAAAGATGAAAGTAAAAATCTCTCCCGAAGATCTAAGGATAGCAATAAAAGTTTCTCTAATAATACCAGCCTCTTTCGAAGCCCAAGAGTACTTTAGGGTCAGTAGAAGTAATTTATTCTCCAACTTAACTAAAGAAATGACTTCTCCAGTATTCATCTCTTCTACACGAATAGCTGCAACTCCGCCCAATAAAATAATCTGACCACCTTTATTTATTCCATCCCACACTTGTCGTGGGACTGGGTTCGGGAAAAGCTTTTTTACTAACGGAACGATGCCTGCTAGAGGCGCCAGCATATGAAGATCCATCGCGCCCTCCTTTCTTGCATTGCGACGATGTTCCTGTATGAGAATTGATTCTCCTACCTCCCTTATCAATTGTCAAACAGACTGTAGAAAAATGACATTTTAGTTGTCATTCCCGCGCAGGTTCCCGATTTCTGAGCGAGACTTTGAGCTCATTGAAATCGCAATGCCTGTGGTACGGGAATCTAGGCCCAAATAAAATCCTTTTGTTTACTGGATCCCCGCCTTCGCGGGGATGACAAAAGAGAGCATGAGGAAATAAAAATTCAAGGAAGAATGACCCTATACATCGTTACGCTCCCCTTTTCAAATTCTTTTTTTAGAAACGACGAATACCGCTCAAGACCCTGAGCACCCAATGCACGTTCATAGGATGTGAGTAAAACAAAACGAATACGATTGTCTAGAAAAAGTTTTCGAACTTCTTCTACACTAAGCTCGCCTCGATAAAATTTCCTGACTATATCTATCTTGTCCCAAAAATGTATTGTCTCAGACCAATGCCCTATATATACGTACCGGCTCGTCAAAAATGGCAACATATTCCCAACCTGCGCTGAAGAAAAAAGTGCGTCAGATCGCTCACTGTTCTCTTGGATCCACTCGCTCGCACCCAAAAGCTCTGTAGGAATATACATCATGGTTGATATGTTTTCTGTTTCAAGGAGCGACGGGATGCGCGCAACAACCACCCACGAAGAAATGGCCATACAAAATACAACCACGCACGCGCACGCACCAATTACCAGAAAACGAATTTGGGGTACAAGAATTTCGGTAAATTTTCTTCCAATACGGAAAATAAAATAACTGGAAAATATCGCAAGCGGGACAACAAACGGAATCTCAAACATGCGGCTACGCTGAGGGATAAAAGGCGCGAATGCGAGAATAAGAGGGACAAAAATCCAGCACAAAAAAAGCAGTGATCTAGAATCACGAAGGATCAACATTTTTTTTGTTCGCGCAAGAATTTCTGCAAAAGCAAATATCCCAAGCAATCCGAAAGAGATCATAAACCCCGTAAAGGAAGGTACGCGGACAAATGCTTCAAGCTGTGACATTTTCCAAAGTGGATTTGCAAGCGCAACAAAAGCCATGAAAGCAAAAGATGAAAGAGAAAGACATGCAGCAAAAAAAACATCTGCTCCCTGACGTATGGAAAGCTTTTTCGAGCTCAAGCTGAACAACATATATACCCCAATAATCCCATACAGACCAATGGCGTAGTAGGGTAAAATTACATTTTCAAAAAAGAGAGTGAGGGCGATCAAAACAAGAAATTTTTTTTGCAACGTCTCTCTATAGCGCAGCATTCCGTACAGGGCGAAAATGAAAAGAGCGCTTGCAATAGATACATGGGGCACAGAGCTAAAACGAGCAAGGGGCATGAACGCCGGAACATAAATATCCAAAAGCTCATGAAGATTCCGATTACCAAGAAAAAAAAGCCAGCCCATACCTGATGCAAAAGATGCGAGCAGAAAACTTACGATTGCTTCACGCTTGGGAGAAACGACACGCATACAAAACCAGAAGATCGAGAAAAGAAAAATCAGGCCGCAGAAAAAACGCGCAGCAAAAAATACACTTACCACATCGCTTCCGATGAATCGCGTGAATACGCCTAAGGTGGTATAAAAAAGATGGAGCGGGACTGCGGGGTTTGGCGTTTCTGTGGTGAAAAGATTGGTATAAAAAAAATTCCCTTCATATCCTGACTGCATTTTTGAATAATACGTCGGAATATCAGAGGGTAAAAAAAGCTGTCCCGAATAGACTGAACCGAGCGGAGTATTTTTAATCGCAATACCATAGGGTATTACGTTAAAAGCAATTACGAGAAGAGCAACCGCGACAAACCAGCAAAAAACAGGAAATCGCATAGAGGACAGTTACAGCAACTGCTGTTGCCGAGAGGATATGTCGATTCCAAGATGGCGATACGCATGCTCGGTAACAATTCTGCCACGTGAGGTACGATTCAAAAATCCCAATTGAAGTAAAAATGGTTCATACACTTCTTCAATAGTAGCCATCTCTTCAGAAAGCGATGCGGCAATCGTGTTTAGACCAACCGGTCCTCCCTGAAATTTTTCGATAATAGTAGACAAAATCTTTCGATCCAGAGGATCAAGTCCCGCATGATCGATACCAAGTCCTTGAAGCGCTTCTTGAGCAATCACACGACTGATACTCTCGGTTCCTTTCACCTGAGCGTAGTCGCGGACACGATTCAAAAGGCGATTCGCAATACGCGGAGTAAATCGTGCGCGATGTGCGATTTCTTGCGCAGCGTCTTCATCAATAGGGTATCGCAAAATCTGTGCGGAGCGACAAAGAATCTGTGTGATGTTATCAGGGGTATAAAAATCGAGATGATAGAGACTTCCAAAACGATCTCGCAGAGGCGCAGAAAGAAGACTCATGCGCGTAGTTGCTCCGATTAAAGTAAATCGAGGCAAATCAAGCCGGATGGTGCGCGCAGACGGACCCTTTCCAAGGACAATATCAAGGGCAAAATCTTCCATCGCCGGATACAAGGCTTCAGCAATCGTCTTGTGAAGACGGTGAATTTCATCAATAAAAAGAATATCGCCGGGCGCAAGGTTGGTCAGAATTGCTGCAAGATCGCCCGCGCGTTCAAGCGCTGGCCCGGAAGTCACACGAATAGATGCACCGACTTCACGCGCCATGATGTGGGCCATGGTCGTTTTTCCAAGTCCCGGTGGCCCGGAAAGAAGTACGTGCTCGAGTGGCTCGCCTCTACCCTTTGCTGCATCAATAAAAATCCGGAGGCTTTCCTTGACTTGATCTTGTCCAATATATTCTTCAAGAGTTTGAGGGCGCAGAGTCGTTTCAAACACACTCTCCTCAGAAGGCACGTCAGCAAGACGAAATGTAAGTTCCTCAGGTTCCATAGCTTTACAATCGTACCAAATTCCTCAAATCCCGCAAGAAAAAGGGGGAAATTTACTTAGAGTCTATATGTACAAACACAGTTTGCGGTACCAGAAGGTCTTGAATTTTATCCGGCCACTCAACAATCGTGATCGTATCTTTGTTCCCGAGATAGTCTTCAATGCCAATATCAACGAGCTCTTTACCTTGTGAAAGTCGGTATGTATCAATGTGGCACAATTGCGTAGCGGCAAAACGCTCTTGATTTTTTTTAGGAACGCTATAGAGCATCATAAGTACGAACGTAGGACTTGTGACAATTTTTTTTATCCCAAGCCCAACAACGATACCGGCAGCAAAAACAGTTTTCCCTGCACCAAGCTCACCCGAGAGAGCAACCACCGACCCTCCACGAAGACTTTTTACAAGATTTTTCGCAACTGCTCGTGTTTGCGCACTGCTTCGAGTATGATATTGAATCTTTTTCTTATCGTGCCGTATTGTAATAATGCGTTCATTCATCGGTGATATCCCATAATGGATCAGCAGCGCAGCGAAACGGCGATGTGAAATCTTTTTTCTTTGCTTTGAAATAAGCAGCGACGGCGATCATGGCAGCATTATCGGTGCAGTATTGGAGCGGAGAGACAATCAATTCGGGCTTGGGATACATTGCAAGAGCAGCGTGCAATAAGCTTTCTCTCAATGCGAGATTTGCTGCTACTCCTCCACCAAGAAGGATAGTCGCAACTCCAAATTCTTTTGCTGCTCGCATTGTTTTTGCCACAAGCACGGATACTATCGAGTGTTGAAACGAAGCGCAAAGATGATCGCGCATCTCGGGCGAATAGTGTTTATTTTTTTTCAAATCACGTACACGATACAGTACTGCGGTTTTAAGTCCGCTAAAACTAAATGAATAGTTGCCAGAATGAAGCATCGGAAAAGGAAGTGGCGATCGAAAAGGATCCCCGAACATGGCGCGATTTGCAATATTCGGCCCGCCCGGATATGGAAGATCGAAAATCTTTGCCACCTTATCGAATGCTTCACCGGCAGCATCATCCAATGTTTTTCCTATCAACTCATACTTCCCATGGTCTTTCATTAAAATAAGCTCTGTGTGCCCTCCAGAAACGATCAAAACAAGCGCTGGAAATTTTACTATACCTTCCACCCTGTGCCCTACACCCTGCTTTGAAAGCCAATTCGCATAAATATGCCCCTCAATATGATTTACACGAATCAATGGCTTCTTATATATATAGGAAAGCGCGCGAGCAGTCTGGACGCCGACAAGAAGCGAGGTAATCAGACCCGGACCGGCCGTAACAGCGATGGCATCAGGGATGATCCGTCCGATGCACTTGCGAATAAGGGGAATTATTGTGGTGATATGTGCCCGCGCCGCAACCTCCGGAACTACTCCGCCATACTTCGCATGGATATCCTGCTGCGAAGAAATCAAAGATTTCTTCAACTTAAAACTATGGTGACGCGCCTCCAATAATGCAATAGCTGTCTCATCGCATGAAGTTTCGATTGCAAGGATAACGTTAGGGTTGAATTGTTTTTGTGATTGCTTCATGATGTATGGGTAATATGTTGAAAAAAATATCAATTATCCTCCCTGCGTATAATGAGGAGAAAAACATCTCATCCACGGTCGCAAGTATAGCAGATTTTTTTATTGCCAAACAATGCCCCTATGAGATCATTGTCGTGGATGATGGAAGTAGTGACGGCACAAGTGGTATAGTCAGAAAGATTTCAGATAAAAATCCTTTGATAACTCTTCTTGTGCATGCAAAAAACCGAGGGAAAGGTGCAGCAGTAAAAACAGGCATTCTGGCAGCCACCGGTGACCTGATCGCTTTTCTTGACTCCGATGGTTCTACGCCAATCCAAGAATTGGAAAAATTCATCCCTTACTTTGGGCAAGGATATGATATAATTATTGGGTCGCGGTATATGCGCGCAAGCTCAATAGTAATCAAACAGCCCTGGCTTCGCATCAAAATCGGGCGCATGGGAAACTTCCTTATTCAGCTCTTGTTGCTGCCAGGAATTATTGATACTCAATGCGGATGTAAAATGTTTACGAGAGAATCTGCAATGCAAATTTTTTCTCGACAAAAAATACAAGGGTGGGGTTTTGATATGGAAACTCTTGCAATCGGTAGAAATCGTGGCTTTCGCATCAAAGAAATCGCAGTGAGCTGGTACGATACTACCAATCGTGCAAGCAGATTCCGACCTCTCAAAGATATACAACGAACACTTGGTGAGCTCATTTCCATCAAAATAAACCTGCTCCTTGGTCGCTACCGTTGACGAGTAGAGAAAATTTTTCTAGAATGAAAACCATGTTTCAACCTATGGCCCATTCGTCTAGTGGTTAGGACAGTCCGGCCTGAAGGCCGGATTAACGGAGCTCACGATATGCACTTTGTTTATATAATAGAAAGTGTTTCTACAAAACGGTGGTATATCGGAAGCAGCGAAGATCCAATACGCCGATTAGCCGAACATAATTCTGGCTGTGTAGAATCAACAAAACCGTATCGGTCATATAAAATAGTTCATATAGAAAGTGTCACTTCGAAAACGCAGGCTCTGAAAAGAGAAAAACAAATTAAAAAATCTGGGAGGATAAGAAAGGAGTTAAAGCAAAAATTATCTACGGCCCATTCGTCTAGTGGTTAGGACAGCGGCTTTTCAAGCCGTTAACGGGAGTTCGATTCTCCCATGGGCTACCAAAGAAAACTATCTGAAAATAACTCGACCAAACGGTTGAGTTATTTTCTTTTTTTTACATATTATACAGAGATAAAATTATGCGTAACACTTATTTTTATTTAATCCTTTTTAACGAAGGTGGAAATTATCGCAAGCATAACGTTGAGCTTGGACCCTTTGAACCGCCAACATATTTTAAGGTGGGGCAGTATATGATGGACTAGGAAGAGGATTATAAGGAGCGTAAAAAACACGTTCGCACACAAGAGCAATAGATTGAGCTGTGTGCATGGCTCATACATCGGTTTCTTTGGATCCATCCCTTCTTCGATTATAATGGAAGAATCTCTCGACTTATGGGAGAACTTTTTCTAATGTACACAAGCTATTTCATTTGTCCTGACGCTAAGAAACCCCGTAAGTCTTAAAAGCTTGTTTGAGGGTTTTCGGATAGCGCTTGCGCAGTGTTGCTGGAATATTTCCCCGCCGCTCTACATGTTCAATAACTGCTTCAATTCGTTTCCATACATCCTCACCTCCTTGTGTACCTCCAAGTCCTAATAAAAATTGATTCCGATATTTTTTTATTGGAGCACCGATAGAAAGTGAAAAAAAATTCGCCAATCGAACTCTATCTTCTTCAATACTAGGAAATGGAATTTTTCTAAAAACTACTCCTACAACGCGAGGTATGGAGAAACTGTCTAATGGTATTACTTTGAAATGCCGATCAATCATGCCCACCATTGTTGAAGGAATATTTGCGTATCCTAATTGAGTTTGCCTATCTTGTAATTTTTTGAGCGTCTGCTCTCGTAATGTGTTCGCAGTTTTTTCTCTCTCTTGCTGCGACATTCCTTCTGCCTCGAAATAGAGATACATATCCATGTCTGCCCTCGATGCTATTTCAGGAGTAAGGACTTTGCCCTTAATCAATGAACCATGGATAGCCAACGAAAGTGAGATTTTATATTCTTGCTCAAGCTCATGATGAATATCTCTCAGAGCATTGATGCGCCCACGAGAATATTTATCTTCGGATACATAATACCTCTTTTCTTTTGATGGAATATATGGATCCTTTTTCGGTTTAAAAAATTCATTGAACTTCATGCCGATGATTCTGAAATATTATTATTCTCACTACAATTAATTGAATACACTCTAACTAATATTATATCACTTTCATCATTATGAAGAAGTGTTTTTTGACGAAAATGAAAAAAATCGCTACACTCGATCATCAGGAGGTGTTCATTAAGTATGGCGGAGAACGACGAACCTCTCGAGCAGGGCTCGGGGGAATTACAGGCTAGGCTGGCAGCGGTCCTCGAGGCCGCGATAAGAATGAATTCCATGAAAGGAGGTGTTGGGCCACAAATGGCCCAGAACGAAAGCGCCGATTAGGCGCATTTTCTCGTCCTTACCGCCACCCGCGGCCCGTCAACGACGACGGGCCTATTTTTTTGTTTGACACTCTGAAAAAATATCAGTACGCTTACTGTATTATAAGATTATTAATAAACACTATATGGACATCCCGTGGGGAGATGAAAAGACTATGCAGTTTCTTACGAACATCGGATTGATTACAACTGACGGTCCCTATGGGCCAAATGTGATGGCGTGCGAATGGACGCATCAAGTCTCCTATCGACCTGCGCTTATCTCAATTCATGTCAATCCCAAAGACGCGACGCATGAAAACATTCTCGCCTCAAAAGTATTCGGCGTAAATATTGCCTCTGCCGATCAATCAGTCATCTCAAGTATCACGGGAGGTAACAGCGGAAAAACTACTGATAAAATTAAAATCCTTGAAAAACTTGGATTTCATTTTATACAAGCAACGGAAATCCCTGTCTTGATGGTCGAGGGAGCTGCATTCTGGGCAGAATGCAAACTCTTTGACTATCGCACGATTGGCGATCATACACAATTTGTCGGAGAAGTAATTACAGCAACTCTCCATAAAGAAAAAGAACCCCTTATCTATAGTGCGGGAAAATATTGGCGCCGAGGAGAGAATATCCCAAAACCTTCAACAGAAGAAATGACAAAAATAAAAACAATCGTTGAGTCGCATAAAAAGTAGATCTCGCCCCATCATGTTAAAATTTTCAAGTCTGTTTCAAAAATCTCAGGGTGTCCCACAAGAAGAACAAACACCCCTCACAACGCAAGAATCTCTGTGGTCAACTCTTACAGAAGGCGAGCTTCTTATTGATATGTACGAACGGCCTGATGCGATTGTTGTTCGTTCTCTTGTTGCAGGTGCACGACCAGAAGATATTGAAATTTCTCTGCACAACGACATGCTCACCATCCGCGGAAAGCGTGAGGAAATAGAGGAGATATTTGAAAATCAATTTTTATACCGTGAATGTTATTGGGGGGGGTTTTCTCGCACTATTATCTTGCCCAGCCACGTTGATGCGAACCGAATCGAGGCATTCTTTAATAATGGAATCATGATGATCGTATTACCCAAAATGCAAGAAGACAATGAGATCAATCTTCAAGACAGAGCAGAAAAAGAAGATGGATTAGAAAAAATCTTTGACGAAGATGAGGAAGAGTAAAAAACCAACCGCGCCGATTGAAGCGAAGAGCCCCTCACCTGAACGGCGAAAAGGACGGAAGTTTTTTATTATCTTCGGTATTAGTATAATTGCCCTTCTAGGATCCGTCCCTTTGTTCACATGGTCTTTAGGCACAATCTACACCAACAAAATCCTTCCGGGCGTAACACTCGGTGCAAATGTTGCGATTAGCGGCCTCTCACGAGAAGAACTCACCTCGCTTCTCAATGATTATAAAAAATATCTTGACGAGCAAGGCATCATATTCAAAACTCCTCAGGGCATTAAAAAAATATTGCCCTCTGCTCTTGCTCTGAACCCCGACATTGCACTCGACCAATTGCCTCCTTTTATTGAGATTGATGAAGTGCAAACATTTGAGCATGCATATGCAGTAGGTCGATCCGGTTCATCCCTAGAACAATTGCTTGGCCGCATTGCCATATTTTTTGAAAAAACATATATCTGGCCTGTGTTCACGTTGGATGAAAACGCTCTACGAACAACACTTGAAAAAGAATTTGCCTCCTTTCAGAAAGAACCTCAAGATGCAAAATTTGAACTCAGCGAAGATACACAAGAAATCCGAATCATTGAGGAACAAAAAGGATACGGGGTAGACATTGGAAAAATTGTTGACGAAATAAAAGAGCAACTTCGGCAACTCCAATATCCTCAAGTGTCACTGAGCCTTACCTCGCTTGATCCGTCAATTACAATGGCAGATGCGTCGTTTCTGAAAGATGCCGTGTACACGCTCATACGTAAAAAACCTTTTCGTATTACTGTGGGAGAAAAAACATTCGAGGTGACAAAACAGAATATCCTGGACTGGGTGAATATAGAAAAAACCAAAGGGTCGCTGCCGCAATTGGTTGCTAACACTAAAACCATAGGCGAGTACCTAAAAAGCGTGATTGCGCCTGAGGTAGACATACCGACCAAAGATGTAAAATATGAAATTCGCAGCGGCCGAGTAGTAACATTCCAGGCGTCGCAAAACGGCAAAACGCTTGACGTTGAAGCGAGTATTCAAAAAATACGCGAAGCACTATTCAATACCAGTGATACAGTATCAATAGAACTTCCTATACAAGAAAAGCAAGCAGTTGCCCCGACTATTGACGGAAGCGAGCTCACGATAAAAGAAATCATAGGCAAGGCAGAAACAAGTTTTGCAGGTAGTCCGACGAATCGGCGGCACAATATCAGCGTCGGAGTAAATAAAATCAATGGTCTGATCATTCCAGCCGGCGAACCATTCTCTTTGATAGGAACCTTAGGCGAGATAGATGGAGAAAACGGATTCAAGCCTGAGCTTGTGATTAAGGGCAGTAAAACAACGCCGGAATACGGGGGGGGATTATGCCAAGTATCGACAACTCTCTTCCGTGCAGTATCGTATAGCGGTCTGCCGATCCTTGAGAGACGCAATCACTCTTTCAGGGTCGGATATTATGAACCACCCGTTGGGTTTGATGCTACGATTTATTTTCCCAAACCTGATTTTCGCTTCCAAAACGATACTGGTTATCCGATCCTTATTCAAGCGAGCGTAAAAGGCACAAAAATACAAATGGAGCTCTGGGGAGTAAGCGACGGAAGAAAAGTGGAAGTAGATGCTCCAACAGTATTCAATATTAAAAAGCCTGGACCACCAATAATTATTGAGACAACTGAACTAGTACCGGGAAAAAAAGAGTGTACAGGAAAAGCCCATAATGGCGCTGATGCAATATTCGAACGTCGCGTGACATACCCTGATGGGGAATTAAAAAAAGATATTTTCAAAAGTCACTATGTGGTCTGGCCTGCAGTATGTTTGGTTGGCAAAGCTCCTGAACCTATAGTGCAGGAGGAATCCACGCTCGATAGTTCCTCTACTCAACTTCTCATACCATCAGAGTCCTCCCTGCCCATTACACCACCTTCTGCAGCAACAAGTACGAAAAACGAAAAACCCCTCGAATAGAGGGGTTTTATTTCTTTGAGCAATAATCTGCAGACAAGAAAATGTACTACTCGGTGAACTGAGCCCTAGAGCCCTGTGGCCGAATAACACATCCCCATGCTTGTCGTGTCTGCAGATTGCTACTCAATGTACGAAACGGTAGCTGAAAGTATACCAAACCTCCCCCATCGTTGTCAAGGGGGAGAGGTGCTTATTCATATATTTCATATATTTATAAAGAAAAATGGAAGTTTGAGGTGCCGCCGATCGGTTTCCCCTTTTACGCGATTGGCAATTCTAGCAGTTTGCACATCACGCGCTCCGCGATGAGTTCCTTTCATACGGACGGGGAGGGAAGCTCCTGTAAGGATCGTATGCTTTCCAAATTTTCGATCGAGTGCGTCGATTGCATGAAATAATGACCTCATTCGACCATGATTCTTGGAAGTATCGAAAAGTGATGCTTGTAACTGTGCGCCATCAATAAAGTCAGAAAGCACGATACCTGTAGAACGGTAACTCTCTCGAGAATCATATATATCATCAAAAAGAGATGAAACAGAGCGTATGATTTCTGTAGGAAATGCTGATGGACGTTTTAATTTGATATCTTTCCAAATCGAACGATATTCCTTTGTACGGAGATGAATACCAATGCGTTTTGCCAAAAGCGAATACCGTCTGGCTTTTATGCAGGCGTTTTCAAGATTGTAGATGAGTTGTGAAAATACATATCTCTTATCATTCGAAGGTGGGCTGAAGGTGCGGACTTTTTGGATTGAATATCGTGTATGCGTGGAGGTTGGCTGTAATGCGATACATGATGTTCCATGAAGCTCATGCCACACATCAAGAATGGGACGGGCAAAACGTTTTGCTACAGCCGACTCATCCATGCAATAAAAATCCCATGCAGTGTGTATGCCGTACTCATTGAGACGTTCTTGTGTAGCCCCTCCAATACCCCACAAGTCGCCTACTGCAATCCGAGGAAGGATGACTGGTAGTATTGAATCATGCAAGATAGTTACGCCTCGCGGCTTTTTATATTTTGACCCAATCTTTGCAAGTACTTTTGTTCTCCCAATACCAATGGAAACAGAGATGCCAAGTTCTTTGTAAACACAGTTCTGAATACGTCGCGCAAATCCTTCAAGTTGTGCCTCTTCGATGGAAGTACGAAATGGAATCAATCCAAACGCTTCATCAATGGAATACTCTTCAATAACAGGAATATATCGTCGAAGAATGGAAAACATGCGTTGAGAAAATATGCTGTATGATTCATAATCAGAAGCAACTACAAGCGCAGAAGGGATGATGCGTTTTACTTCCCAAAGAGGCGTACCACGACTTACGCCCTGAGATTTCGCTTCATAGCTTGCGGACGAAACAATACCACGTTCCGCGCCAGTGATGACTGCGCGCCCCTCAAAACTGGGGTGCATGGCAGTTTCACAAGAAGCAAAAAAAGCATCGGCATCAAGATGAAGAATGTAATTTGAAGTCATACGTATTTCCTTATTACAGAGACAATAACTCCTGCAATTCGCAATTCATTCTTTGGAATAATCGGCGGATATTCCTTATTTCCAGCGATGAGACGAACCGTACACCCCTGCTTTTCGTAATACTTCATTGTCCATGCATGATCCACCTGAGCAATAACAATATCTCCTGTGCGCGGCTCACGGCCCCGCTCCATAAGCACAAGATCTCCGGGCATGATACCGGCATCAATCATGGATTCACCAGAAACTTTGATAAGAAACGTTGAGTCAGGACGTGAGATGAGGTAATCATCAAGAGTGAGCGTGTCAACGAGTTCTTCTTCGGCAAAAGTGGGAAAACCAGCTTCAACAGTTCCAAGGAGTTTCAATCCTAGCAATAGAGGACCGGGGATTAAAGATCCACGACTATCCTGAGCAACAACGCGCGCTTCGGCAAGTTTTTTGACGAGTTTTGCGCTTGCATTTTTTGATTGGAATTCAAAAAGATCAGCAAGCTCGGCAAACGAAGGCATGCGATGAATCTTACGATAAAACGATCGAAGCTTTTTTGTATAGAAAGCGATATCTTTAGACATAGGACAGAGTTATAAATAAAAACCGGCCCAATGGTCATCGGACCGGTTTTTATTATAGTGAACGATCGTTCACCTGTCAAGAGAACTTCCTATCTCATACTTCTGTAAGGTCACAGTATTACCGTATGTAGCAAGCAATGTGCCGTCAGTTGCTTGTGTGCTTGCTTGGGATAGTATGATTGTTGCACGTACGCTCGGTGCGTTAGTTAACACATCAGCATACATGTCAATTATCCTGCTTTGATTTGCACTAAGAGCGAGCTTTCCGACTAACGTCACTCCTCGCGAATCCGCTCCTTGGATTATGGGTGAAATTATGGTTTTCCCGTCCGAAAGATAGAAATTCTTAAAGTAAGATCTATATTTCCCATCAACAACGCCAGAGCTTTCAGGACTAATGACTGCTGTCAAGAGTCCTGCGTTATTATTTCCCATCGACTCATTGGCGCTTACAACAAACGAACCAATTCTTTGTTTTGTGCTCCCTCTTTTCACTTTAAGCGGGGAAGGAATAGATGTATTTGGAGAGATAGTAATTAAGGGTTTTATTTCTACGACAGTGAATATGTCGGAAGTTTTCTCCTGGACTCCAGGATCAATGATATCGTTTGATTTTCTGCGAAACACCGAAGTAAGATCAAATTTTGTCGAATAGGTAGTCTTTGCTGTAACATTTCTATCAATATCCCCTTCTAACGTAAGCCTGTATGTCTTGTTTGCTTTCAATGTCGGAAATACGATGAGAGCTGCCCTATCAAATTTCTCATACGGTAAATTTTTCCCGCCTCTGGTAAAGATGGTGGTAGGACCACCTCCGCGGATATCTTCTTCTCGAATCGTGATACGAAAAGAACCTGCTAAAGTGCTGGAAGCATATGCAGGATTGCGATTAATTTGCAATCCAATCTCTCGAAGCTCAATATCCTCAGAACTTGTGACATTAAAACGACCAAGAGCAACAGCTGTAGCGCCTGCCTGGAATGTATCGTTCCCTTTCAAGGAGACGTTATCAAGAGATAGAGACAATGATGAAGGCTTTGAGAGTACAAAATCAAAAGATACCGGCACACCGACGAGTTGTCGAGGTAAAGTATCAGTTGCTTTCACATTAAGATCAGTAATCGTAATCTTTCCTGTTTTATTCTTCGCTGAATCTATTGCTGTACCCACCATCACTACCGTCGCCTGCTCTCCCGCCTTGAGAGAAAGTTTGAGAGGGAATCCTAGATTACCCGGATTTTTCCATGGTGCTACATTATCATATCCACCAAGCCACAGTGGAGATTTCTGATTGTCTTGATAAAATTGCACAGACTTAAAATATTTCCCATACCCGAATGTATCTTTTGTCGTGAGTCCGCTAATAGTTACGACTGTGCTTGGAGAAGTATTCGCAAGTCTAAACGATCCAAGTATATAGTCGTCTTGACCTTTGAGAAAAACGTTATCCGCACCGAGAGGCTTGGCATCTGTTATGAAGATTGGGTTCTTCACGTAGTCATCATAGGATTTTTTTTCTAATACAGTAATGTTAGCCTGAGAACGGAATTGCGTTCTTAGTGTCTTTTTATCTTGTAGACTGCTCTCTAGACGATATTCACCAGCACGATCAAATGTATATGTGTACTCTGTTCTACTGCCTGCTGGCATTTGAATAGTCTTTATCTTTTGCGCTAAATACCCTCCACTTGTTTTTGCCAGATAAGAAATATCTAAAGTGATCATGGCAGAAGTGCTGGTCCCTGTTTCATTACGAAAAGACACTTTTGTCATAGTTGGAATGACAAGATTTTGCGGAACGATCTTATCTGTGAATAGAGAGATGAGCTGTGGTTGTTCTTGCTGAGCAAACACCGGCTGTGTAAACACGGAACTAGTAGCACTAAGGAAGAGTGCCAGCAAAAACACTGATGCGATATACGATAGTCTCATAAAAGATAATAAAAAAATTAGTTGATACAACTATTGAACCCCTGCAGGCGTTGCTTTATGATCCCCAGCTTTTAATTGGCCTTGATCCGATTCGAGACGAAAATCAATTGTATATGTCTGATAGTCTGGTGAATCAGTGTATTTATACTCGTATACTGAACCCGGCTTTGACATGGGGTCCCCGGGAACATGTTCCATAAAATACACCTTACACGCATCTTTATTGGTCTGGAAACCCGCGTCCGTGTCGCATAAGACCCCATACGATCCCTGTGTTGTTCCCAATAGTAAAGTAGCTCCTCCACTATTAGGGAAATATTGTTTTTCGTTTTGATATATCGTCAACGCGGTTTGGATCGCTTTTACTTCGCTCAGGCGCTTAGCGTCACGTGCCTTTGCACGTGCACTACCAATAGAAACAACTGTTACAGTTGCTAAAATACCGATAATACCTATGGTGATAAGGAGTTCAACTAATGTAAAACCTACGCGTTCTTTTTGAGATTTAAATAAAACAAACATGGGTAAAAATTTATTATTTACTCTATGATAATTATAACATCTTTTCACTCATCCGAGAAGAGGAGAAACGCTTTATGATATTTATCTGACTGACACTGTAGACTTCTTTCCTGCAAGCGCATCAATGATATTTTGTGCAGCAAGTCGTGCCATCGCGTCACGCGTGTGCACGGTAGCTGATGCAATATGGGGGGTCATGATAACATTGGATAGTTTACGCAGCTCATAACGATCTTTGGGATTACAGTCTATAGAAGGCTCACATTCATAGACATCGAGAGCAAATCCGCCAAGTTTTTTTCGGTAGAGTGCTTTGAGCGTTGCCGTTTCATCAACCACGGGGCCGCGTGCTGTATTGATAAGCAACGCATCTTTTTTCATCAAACGTAATTGTTTTGTGCTGATCAGGTGGTGAGTAGATGGCAGTAAGGGTACATGAAGACTTACAATATCGCTTTGAGATAAAAGTTTTTCGAGTGGCAAATGGCGGGCAGAAAAACTTTTTTCGAATTCTTCATCACGCCTCAAATCATGATAGAGTACGTGCATATTAAATGAAGATGCATGCCGTGCAACCATTTTACCAATATTGCCCAAACCAATGAGGCCCAACGTAAGACCTGCTAGATCACGCCCCAAAAAAAGCTGCGGATCCCACCCGTGATATTTACCTGCGCGAGTAAAACTATCAGCTTCCACAAGCCGATGAGAAAGCGCAAGGATAAGAGCAAACGTATGTTCTGCCACTGACTCATTAATTTCAGGCAAGGACGTATTGGTAACAATGATTCCTCTTTTTTTTGCTGCATCAATATCAATATTATCAAATCCGACAGCATAATTTGAAATTACTTTTAATTGAAGTCCTGCGGCATCCATAATATCACTATCAATCTTGTTGGTAAGAAGCGTAAGAAGTGCGTCATATCCTTTTACACGTTTGAGGAGTTCCCGCTTTGAGAGATTGATTGGTTTTGATTGAAGGATAACTTTGTATCCAGCTTTTTTGAGTAATTCAATTCCTAAACGTGGAATCGGGCGAGTGATGAATACTTTTTTCATATACGTTTATATTTCTTTACAAGAACATGCAGCCCCTTTAATACGTCTTTTCAGTTTTGGGATGGTGAGTAATCCTGTCTGCGGACCAACGTGTTCAATCACAGAGGCTGCATTTGCTGTTCCCCACTGGAGGGCTTCGTTAAGAGGTTTGTCATGAAAAAGGGCGGCAATAACTCCCGTAGAAAAACTATCTCCCGCACCTGTGCGCTGTACGACTTTGGAAGGCATT
>OBEQ012779277.1_pt1 | contig 25413 bp, 16 predicted proteins | sample 1670901 | NCBI WGS metagenome assembly OBEQ01 (sample SAMEA104232315, study PRJEB22302) | groundwater metagenome | biome: forest; feature: aquifer; material: groundwater | place: USA | collected 2011-08-07 | depth 5.4 m | reverse complement strand
TTTAATTGGATTAGAAATAAAGAAAAGATATCCTCACATTAAATGGTTAGCTGATTTTAGAGACCCTTGGACAGAGGTTTATTACAACACTTTATTCAAAAAGAATAAAAGAGCTGAGAATAAAGATCGATCTTTAGAATTAGAAGTATTAGAAAAATCTGATTTGGTTTTAACAATTGGACCATCGATGAAAGAACTTTTAGAAAATAAAATTCCTTTTCAAAAAGAAAAAGTTCACTCTATTTTAAATGGTTTTGATGATACTTTATTAAATGGAATAAAAGGTGAAAGATATCCTGAATTCACCATTGCTCATATTGGAATATGGACATTACAACAAGCTCATAAAGAAATAGTCGAATCTTTAAAAACCATACTTTCAGCAAACAAAAACTGGGTTATTAGATTTGTTTTAGTCGGAAATATACATCCTGAAATTATAGATGAATTAGCTAAGATTCCCAATTTAATTATTGATCATAGAGGAAAAGTATCTCAAAAAGAAGCTTTACAAGAAATGATGAATTCGGACCTACTACTTAACTGTTTAGCAATACTTCCTAACTCAAAAATTTTAATTTCAGGAAAATTAATGGAATATTTAGCAACAGGGAATTCAACGATTGTTATTGGAGATAAAGAAGGAGATGCTGCTGGATTAATGAAAAACATTGAAAATGCGACAATGGTTACACCTAATGACATTGAAACATTAACAAAGACAATCAGTGAAATTTATTTAAAGCCAAGAACTCAACCTCTTCTAAACTCAAACATGAGCCAATTCAGTAGAAAATCCACAACGAAAATTCTTACTGAATTGATTCAATCAAAATTTATTTAAGTAACTATTGATTCACTCTTGGATTTGCAAACAACTTAACATCTTCAGCTGAGATTAAAGAATCACACAGAATTACCAGTCGTTCTACTATGTTTCTTAATTCTCTAATATTACCACTCCAATCTGTTTTTTGTAATTCTAAAATTGCCGCTTCAGAAAAAGATTTTCTTGGTATCCCATGTTCAGCACAAACCATTGTTAAAAAATGTTCCGCTAAAACTGGAATATCGTCTCTTCTTTCATTTAAAGAAGGTACATGAATTAAAATAACAGCTAAACGATGATATAAATCTTCTCTGAAACGACCTTCTTCAATTTCTTTTCTTAGATCTTTATTCGTTGCTGCAACTATTCTGCAATCTACTTTTATATCCTTCTCCCCCCCTACTCTTTGAATAACATTTTCTTGCAATGCACGAAGAACTTTTGCTTGTGCCGATAAACTCATGTCACCGATCTCATCTAAAAACAATGTTCCACCAGAAGCTAATTCAAATTTACCTTTCTTATCTTTAACTGCAGAAGTAAAAGCACCTCTTTCATGACCAAACAATTCACTTTCAATTAATTCTGAAGGAATAGCAGCACAATTCACCTCAATAAATTGTAATTTACGCCTATTACTATTATCATGTAAAGAACGAGCAACCAGCTCTTTTCCAGTTCCATTTCCACCAGTAATAAGAACTCTAGCATCAGAAGGAGCCACTTTTTCAATCATTTCTTTGATCTTTCGAATACCATCAGTTTCGCCAATAATAGAGCTTCCTTTAAATTTTTTAACAGTCGTTTTTAATTGTTTTGTTTCTTCAAATAAAACGGTTTTATCTTTCGCATTTCTAATTGTAACAAGAATTCGATTTAAATCTAAAGGTTTTTCAATAAAATCAAAAGCTCCTTTTTTAATAGCTTGAACAGCCGTTTCAACGTTTCCATGACCACTAATCATAATTACAGGCACATCTATTTTAGCTTTCAATAATTCGTCCAAAACTTCCATCCCATCCATTTGAGGCATTTTAATATCACAAAAAATCATATCAAAAACGGAAGATTTAGCTTTATCAAATCCTTCTTTGCCATTTTCAGCTTCTTCAATTTCAAAACCTTCAAATTCTAAAATTTCACGCAATGCTCTTCTGATTGCTCGCTCGTCGTCTATTATAAGGATTTTACTCATATTTGTTGTTTTTTTACCACAGAGGTTCTCGGAGTTATTTCACAGAGTATCACTGAGTTTTTTTTAGTTTATTAATCTTTTAATTCCTTGTTTTAATGATTTCACATTAAAGTTAATTAAAAGTCCTATTTTACATTTAGATAATTTTAAATATGTCAAAACCTGTGCCATGTGCACCTCGTTGAAACCATCTACCGATTTAATTTCTACAACTACTCGATTATCAACTAATAAATCCAAACGATACCCAACATCTAATTTCACTTCTTGATATACCAAAGGTAGTACTTTTTGCTTTTCAACTTTTATTCCTAGTAAATTTAATTCGTAAAATAAGCATTCTTCATACGAATTTTCAAGAAGTCCAGTCCCTAATTCAGAATGAACTTTATACGCACATTTTAAAATTAAATAGGTAAGATTGTTAATTGCCATTTTATATTAATTAGAGATATTTATTTTCAATTTCTCTATTAAATATAACAAAAATTATGAATTATATAAATCATTATATTTCTTATCACATATAATATACTAATAATGGAAAATACTTTTCAATTCAAAAACTCTATTATACTCTGTGAAGTAACTCAGAGTATCCTCTGTGGTTAAATAAAATCACCATCCATCCCATCACATTAATTATTTATTCCTTATCTTCGCAACGCAATAAAACTTGAATAAAATGAATTACGACATTATAGTTATAGGAAGTGGTCCTGGTGGTTATGTTACGGCAATCCGAGCATCTCAATTAGGATTAAAAACAGCGATTGTTGAAAGAGAATCATTAGGTGGAATCTGCCTGAATTGGGGATGTATACCAACAAAAGCATTATTAAAAAGCGCAAACGTTTTTGAATATCTAACACATGCAAGTGATTATGGTATTTCTGTAAAAGAAGCAAGTATTGATTTCAATGCAATTATTGATAGAAGTCGTGGTGTTGCTAATGGAATGAGTAATGGTATTCAATTTTTACTAAAGAAAAATAAAATTGATGTTATTAAAGGATCTGGCGTTGTTAAAGCAGGTAAAAAAGTTGCAGTAACTGGAGAAGATGGAAAAGTAACAGAATATACTGCTGACAAAGGTTTAATTATCGCAACCGGGTCTCGATCACGTCAACTACCAAATTTAGTACAAGACGGTCAGAAAATCATTGGATACCGTGAAGCAATGTCTTTAAAGTCTCAACCTAAAAAAATGGTTATTGTTGGTTCAGGGGCAATTGGTGTTGAATTTGCTTATTTCTATAATGCAATTGGAACTGATGTAACACTAGTTGAATTTTTACCAAATGTTGTCCCTGTTGAAGATGAGGAAGTTTCTAAACAAATGGAAAAATCGCTTAAAAAAGCTGGAATTTCTATTTTAACAAACTCAACAGTTGAATCAGTTGACACAAAAGGAAAAGGATGTGTTGTTACAATCAAAACTGCAAAAGGAGAAGAAAAAATGGAATGCGACATCGTACTTTCAGCAGTTGGAATAACAGCAAATATTGAAAACATTGGATTAGAAGAAGTTGGAATTGTAGTTGATAAAGGACGTATTCTAGTAAACGATTTCTTTCAAACAAATATCCCAGGATATTATGCAATTGGAGATATCGTACCTGGTCCAGCATTGGCACACGTTGCTTCAGCAGAAGGAATTATTTGTGTAGAGAAAATTGCAGGACATAATCCAGCTCCATTAGATTACGGAAATATACCTGGATGTACTTATGCATCACCAGAAATTGCATCAGTAGGTATGACAGAAAAACAAGCAAAAGAAGCAGGTTTAGAAATCAAAATTGGTAAATTCCCTTTCTCTGCATCAGGCAAAGCAAGTGCAGGAGGAACAAAAGATGGATTTGTGAAATTAATATTTGACGCAAAATATGGTGAAGTTTTAGGAGCTCACATGATTGGAGCAAATGTAACTGAAATGATCGCTGAAATAGTTTCAATTCGTAAATTAGAGACAACAGGGCATGACATTATTAAAACGGTTCATCCTCATCCTACAATGTCGGAAGCAATTATGGAAGCTGCTGCTGCTGCTTATGGTGAAGTGATTCATTTATAAATAAAATTTAAGCATAAAAAAACGGATTCAATATTGAATCCGTTTTTTTATGCTTAAACATTTCTGTTTTACTTCCCAATTCCAACCTTCACACCAAAATTAAAAATCATTTTAGCGTCTTGATAAGCCTGTTTTTTCCAACTAGAAGTGTAAGTGTAAGTAATTGGATCATAAACCGAAGTTTGTTTTAAATCTTGAACAAAATCATATCCTAAACCAAGTCCAGCATAAAAATCCAATGAAAAATTTTCTGATTTCCAAGTTTGTGTCCCCATATTAAAAACAAATGAAAATTGATTTTTAGACGCATTCGTATTAGGTAAAACACCTGTTTCGTCAATATATTGAGAATTCATTAAACGATATTTAATTTTCGGAGAAACGTAAAAACCATTAAAAACACCATTATTTGGGTAAAATCGTAAAGCGGCTGAACTAAACAAACCAATTGAACTTCTCTCTTGATATGAAGAATTTCCTGAAAAATAATGATTGACACTAAATCCTTTCAAATTCGAGATTGTTGGACCTAAATCAAATTCAAGACTTGTGTTTTCATCAATTTTTTTCTCGAATCCAAAATCTATTTCACCTCTAACAAGTCGAGTTGGATCAAATTTAAAAACCTTTTCGTTATCAACTATTAATTCTGATTTTTTCTCTTTATTCATTTTCTTAATAGACTTATTATCAAGAATAATATATTTTTCATCTTGAGCATTGGACCAAAAAGAAGTTGAAAAGACTATTCCAACAATCAATGTATTTTTAATATTCATAATTTTTATTTTAAAGTTAAAACATTTATAAAGCTAATTAATAATTTTACATAATATGTTAAAAGACAATATTAGTGCCACAAAACATATTGTTTGTATTCAATTTATAAAGCTTGTGAAACAATAACGTGCTTTACAAAGAAATATTGGCTCTTTATGAAATAAGTGATTAAAAAATCATTTACAATTTCCATAGGATAGAGTTTAAACCCTATCCTATGGAAATTGTCCCAAATTTAATCATCTATTCAATAATTAAAATTTCTTTTTTTGAGAATAATTTTGATTCAAATTCAAAATCAATTCTCCCTAAATTAATTCCACCCCACCCTACTTGATTTATTAGAACAATATTTCCATCTAAATTAATTTCTTCCGTTGGCTTTTCAAGAAAAGTATGCGTGTGACCGCCTATAATTAAATGAATATTTCTAGTTTTCTTTGCTAATACCCTATCCGAAACTTTAGAAGTTGTGTATTCATACCCCAAATGAGAAAGACAAATAATCAAATCGCACCCAGCATTTTTCAATTCTATTGCTTGTTGATTTGCAATTTCAATCGGATCAATATATTTTGTTTCTTTAAATTTATCATCAGGTACTAAACCTTTTAGTTCTACCCCAATTCCAAAAACACCAATTTTAATTTTTCCTTTATTAAAAATAATATTTTTTTGAGTTTGAGAATCAAGTAACGTATTTTCAAAATTATAATTAGAACATAAAAAAGGGAAAAGTCCAAATTGCTTAGCTTTCAACAAGCCATCCATGCCTCCATCAAAATCATGGTTCCCGATTGTTGCTGCATCATAACCGAGAGCAGTCATCAATTTCATTTCTAAAACACCACCAAATTTATTAAAATAGGGCGTTCCTTGAAAAACATCTCCAGCATCTAATAGTAATACATGTTCTTCTTCATTTCTAATTTTTTGAATGACATCAAATCTTCTAACAACACCACCTTTATTTGGAAATTTTGCGTGATTTATAGGAAATGGGTCAATATTGGAATGCGTATCATTTGTATGTAGAATCGTAATTTTATTCGCTTTTAATAGTGTATTTGATTGAGAAAAAGTTGAATTAGAAATGATCAATCCACCTGAAACCAATACTGAATTTCTTATAAATTTTCTTCTATCCATCTTAAAAAATAATACGATTGGTAGTGTCTTGAATTAATATTTTTTGTCCTTTCGCCTCTGAAATTAATACGTTTCTCATTAAAACATCCGTCATTATAAAATCTAATTTCTGATTAAAAAAATACATTTTATCACCACCATTAAATAAATAATCAGATGTAATAACCCAAAAATAATCTGATTCATTTTTTAATCCATCAATAATTAATTTACCATTATGAATTTGAGCCCCAGAAATTGGTTCTCCGTCAGAAGATTTAATATATTGTTCGATATCAACAATACTTGAAATAGGCATTTTCACCCAAACTAATAAATTATCGAAAGGCATAAGTTTAAAAAAATCACCCAAAGAAATATCGCCTTTATTTATGGTTGATCTAATTCCACCCGTATTAATTAAACAAAAAACAGGTTCCTCTATTTTTTTATTTTTAATTTGAGAGTTTAAAAGCGCATCTGCAACCCAATTATTTAAATTACCACAAGGTTTAGCTACCAAAAAATCCACTTTTGAATAAGCTATTATTTCATTCATTTCTTTGTTTAATTCATTTCTATATGGTGAAATGATACTGTCAATTTTCGAATTATTAGAAATAGAATTATCGATTAAAATTTGCTCATTTTTAACCAATATTTTGGAACCAGAAGAGCAGGCCATAAGACCTGCTCCAAAGAATATTATAAAGAATATTCGAATCATTATTCGATCACCATTTTACGTATTACATTTCCAACAGGAGTTGAAATTTTAACGATATATGAACCTGATTTTAATTCAATAGCATCTACAGTGACAACAGAAGTTGAAATATTATTTTGTAATTTAATCGTTCTACCTTGAAAATCTAAAATTTCATAACTAGAAATAACTGTACCTTCAACTTGAAGATAAACAACATCTTTCGAAGGAACTGGATAGATAGAAAAAGCATTTTCTAATTCTTCTTTAATTCCAGCTGAACAACCATCTAATTGGTAATTCATCGTTAAAAAATCAACGTAACATGCAAATTGAATACTATCAATAAAAGGGTTTCTATTTCCTTGAAGAGAATCAATAAAATCATTTCGTGAAATTTCCCAATTACTTGGAGGATCTTGAAAATGCCAAGCTTTTAAAACATCCTGATCTTGACCATATTGAATTGAAGAACTAATTGGAGTTCTTAATTTCCAATTTAAACCTGAAACTCCATTGTAACAAACAGCCATGTACATTATTGCTCTTGCAACATCCCCTTTGTGCTCATCTCTAGGTTCAAAAACATTTTTTCCATTTGCATCCAAACCAAATTTACATCCCAAGTAAGTAGTAGAAGCTGTTACAACTTCTCCTAAAGGATAATTACTTCTTAATTCATTTGCATTATTTTGATTTGTAGGGAATAAATGGTGATAATCGTCATACTCAGGTAATTCTGGTGAATCTGCTGGATTTGAAGGCATCCAATTATGACAATAACTATGCTCTCTACTAAAACCTTCTGAAGTCCAATCAAAAGGTTCTGAATACACATTATTTTCACCACTATAAACACACGTAATCACTCTCTGATTTGCAGTAGTATCTCTTGCTTCAAACTGAGAAACCATATAAGATGCATAACTACTATAATACTGAGAGGTATGTGGATTAATTAAAGCATGTAAATCTGTTGTAAAAGAAGGACTTGCTGTTGATATTGTACTATATTCACCTGCTTGCATCATTGTTTCAGGAGTTGAAACATTACCAGTTAGTGGTGAAGTTGTTAAATAATTTCTATACGTTCCAGTCCCATTATATGCAAAAACCGCAAAATAATACGTTGAATTAGACACAATATTATTTGGCACAAAACTAGTTGAATTAGAACTATATACGACTTTCGTATTTCCAATAGCATCTCCTCTCTCATAGACAATTCCATCAACAGGTATTTCAGTAACAGCAGAACCTAATTTTCTTAGAACTACATATCCATCAACTCCACTCGCTGCTGAAAACCCACCATTAAAACGGTAAGTTGATGTGTTGGTGAACAATAAATTCGTCGGTTGTGAAGTTGGTTCAGTAGCATAAGAACCACCAATTCCATTAATAGTAATTACATAAGCACTTTCGTCTGTATCATTACTATTAATTGTAATTATTCCTGTTCTAGTTCCTCCAGCAGCAGGATTAAAATTGATGACCATTGCACCATTCGATGAAGCGGCCACAGATGAAGGGTTAGACCCAACAGAAAAGTCAGAAGCATTTGTTCCAGAAATAGAAATAGTTGAAATAGTTAACGCCGAAACAGTACCTAAATTTTGAATAGAAAAAGTAATTGGAGAAGAAACACCAACAGCTGAACTAACAGAAATAGAACCACCATTTACAATTGTTGTAGATGCTTGTTGTACATTTATTTCTTGAGCAGGAGTTGCCGCACCTTCAGCTAGATTAACATCATCCAAACCAATATTCCCAGACACTTTGTTCGAATAATTAAAACGAACATATCTACTTAAAGTATTCGGTACATCTGTATATAAATCATACGTTCCAGCTGAAGGTGCTGTATGCGTATGAAGTGTAGTCCAACTAGTACCATTTGCAGATTCTTGAACTAAAAAAGTCCCCCCTGTAAAACTATTTCCTGTCAAATAATATGTTAAATTACCTGGAGCACTTGCAAAATTAATTGTTAGCATATCACCAGTCCCATCAAATTTCATAGCAGGTGGAGTATTTCCAGAAGCCGCATAAAAACTTGTACCAGTTTGACTCCAACCAGTTGGTAAAGTTGTTGTTGTAAAACTAGACGATGTTGGTAAAACAGCCTGAGCAATACCCGAAAGCTGAACCAAACATGCGAATAAAATTGAATAAATTGTTTTTTTCATAATTATAAATAATAGTATAGTTGTATTTATTTCATTCTTAAAATCCTACTTTTAGACCGAAAGTTAAACGTCTCCCCATCCCTACAAAAACAGTTGAAGTTTCTGCATTAAAATTAGCTCCATTTTGTGAATCTGTGATATAAATACTGTTAATCGCATTCATAAGTCCACCTGTAAAAGTTAATTTCAGTTTAGAAAACATAAATTCATATCCAAAATTTAAATCTAATAATCCATAATTTGGTAATTTCCATGATTCTCTATCCTTATTTGTATTAATTAAAGTTAAAGGATCAAAATTTGCGTAATTTTTAGCGAAATGAGTATATCTAATTTTAATATATAATTTTTTAATTATCTCATATCGTAAACTTCCCCCTAATTGAACCTGAGCAGCATCTCCAACATGAACATTTTTCGCACTAAAATCAACTGAAGCAATAATATTCCCATCGTTATCAATAACATTTACCTTACTTCCAGAAATTGTTTTCCAATCACCAAATGACACTAAACCTTCAAAACCAATTTTTTTACAGATTTTGTAATTAAAATCTAATTCAATCCCTTTATGAAGAGCATCCAGTCCATTAATATTATAAGAAAAAGTTCCATCTGGTGTAACAACAGTCGGTGTATATTGTGGCGGTTTATTTTTCCATAAAGTATAATAAACATTCACATTACTAGAAAAACGAGTACTTTTAAACCCATATCCTAATTCAATCGACGATACTTTTTGATTTTTAATGTCAAGAAATTCTTTATTATTATTATCAAAGACAGTTGTAACCTTTGGAGCAATATTAAGGTATCCAACATTAATAAAAACATTATTACTTCCATTAATATTATAATTAGCTCCCCCTTTTATTGTAGAACCAAGAAACCACTTTTTTTCAGTTGTTGAAGAACGAGCCTCTTTTGAAGTATTTGTATATGCCACCCCATTTCGCATTAATGTGTCACCGTAACCAACTGCTTGTTGAATTGTTGTATCACTTAACACCAAATCTTTCTTTTTAAAATAATCGACTTTCTGATACCCAGTTTCAGAGACAGACCCAGTTATAAATGTAGACCATGATTTATATTTGTATTCAACTTGACCAAAACCACCAATCCACGAAACAAAAACATCGTTTGAAAAAGAAATTTTATCTCCAACCTTTTTAATAGCATAAGAAACATTTTCAGCTCCCTTTGGTTGATTTTTATCTGAATTATCAATTGCATAATCGCCCCCCATCAAATCATAAACAGCCTGATAATGTGAACCTTTATAATATCGAGCATCCATCCCTAACATAGAGGTTATTCGTTTCGATATTTTATAATTAAACGTCGACAAAATCCCAACCCATTTATGATCATTATTGGATGATTTCAAATAATTTGTTGAATTATGTTCTGTTTTACTATACGTATTTGAAAAATTAGAACTGTTATAATTATATACACTTTCAACATCATATAATCCTGTAAGAGTATCTCGACCAAATGCTGATTTAGCTGAAGTACCTCCACCTTTTCCAACTGAAAGGTAAGCAACTGTTGTTAAATTAATTTTATAAGATGGAGTCCAAATATGCGTTAAATTAAACTGAGGTTTATGAAAAAAATTCACTTTTTCATTAAACGCATTTCCTTTTAAGATCCCATAATTAGGATTGAAACGAATACCTCTTGCTCCCTGAGTTAGAGTTGTGTATTCTGCTCCACTAATTTGAGAAATAGAATCCAATGATTGAATATAATTTACACCTGCTCTTTTTGCTAAACCTTGCTCAATAACTGCAATAGGTAATCGAGTGGTTCTTTGTCCATGCGATTGAGGAGCTCCATTAAATGAGAATGTAAATGTATGCTTTTCAAACTTTTTTTGAACCTTAAAAAAATAAGACCAAGCATCGTCGAATGTCGCATCTGCATAACTAGTTCCCCATTTTCTTGCTCCTGCAACAGTTACACCCCATCCATGTTTTAACAAACCAGAATTATAACCAAAAGAACTTTTATAAAGTCCATAATCATTTACTTCTTGTTTTACATTGACACTCATTTTTTGATCAATTCCATTCGTAATAATGTTCATCGTACCACCGACTGAAACTATCGCTAATTTTGAAGCACCTAAACCACGTTGAATTTGCATAAAACGAGTAATATCACCAATCCCATCCCAATTACTCCAATATACTTGCCCATTTTCCATGTCATTAACTGGAACTCCATCGACTAAAACAGCTACATTGTTCTGAGAAAAACCACGGATAGAAACTCTGGCATCTCCTGCTCCTCCACCCTGTTCAGTTGCATAAGCACCAGGAGTTGAATTTAAAATCATAGGAAGATCTCTAGTCCCTAATTCTTCTGAAATTTGTTTCGAATTAATTTTAGAAAAAGCGATAGGAGTTTCTCTTGATTTTGCAATATCAACCGCAACAATAACAATTTCTTCCAGCTCATTTTCTTTTTTTATTTCTGAAATTTTAAAATCTTGAACGAAAGATTCATTAAGGACAGAAATTGTCAATTCATGTTTATTATAATTTGCAAAATAAAGAATAACAGTATGTACTGAATTTGGTTCTATTAAAAAAGCATATTTACCATTTACATCTGAGTAAACAATGATATTTGAATCACATACTATTTTCACACCTTGAATTGGTAGCAAAGAAATTTCATCAGTGACTACACCACTCACAGTAACTTTCTCCTGAGAAAAAGAAATAAAGGATATGAAAACAGTACAAAAAGCACAAAAAATATTTTTCATTACACTACAAATCAATTATAATTTAGTTTAAATGGAATCTTACTGAATAATAATATTTGATTGTTGTAGAATATTATTAGTGTACTTAATTGTAATTTGATACATTCCTGTGTCGATATCAGAAACATTAATGTTTTTTGATTTCAATAATTCATTTGATTTTTCAAAAAACACTTCTTGTCCTAATAAATCTGTTATTTTAATTTCAGTAATTATTTCTGAAGCAGAAACATTAAAAATTCCGTTTGTAGTAGGATTAGGGAAAACCACAAATGAGATATTGGAAGATAATTCAGGAATTCCAACAAAACAGTCACAACTATGTGATCCCAAACCTGACCATGTATTAGAAGCTAATGAATCCCATTCAGTAGAAACTATAAATGGATCTGGATTAACAGTAACACCATGTAAAACAGATGATTTTCTAACTAAAGTATGATTTTCTGTCCAAACAGCTCCAATCGAACCATCATAAGGAAATTCATCTCCCCATCCATTCGAAGAACCTATGGTACCATCACCTGTTTTTCCTAAAATATCGACTATTGTTGAACTATTAAATAATACAATTGCATCATTTCCATTCATATAAGTTGGAGCAGGATAAGACCCATCCAATTGATTTGCCATTCCCTGCAAAACTGGAGAACAAGCAGGTGAACTAGTCGTACCAGTTGTTTGACCATTAGCAATAACAAAAGTAGAATAAGCGGCTATACTTCCTGATAAATTTAATACACCACCAGTAGATGAAGTTGATGATCCATTTGAAAAACGTTCAACTCGATATCCAGTTAAATTAATAGCTACACCAGTTGGGTTATACAACTCTAAAGCTTTATCATTTCCAGAACCCTCAACGTATTCAGAAATAAACAATTCAGTACAATTTTGAGCATTTGCTTGCGAAACAGCACATGTAAAGGCACTTAAAAAAAGTAACGTTTTTTTCATAGTAGATATATTAAAATTAAAAGGTAACGATTTTAAAAAGGAATTTACAAAAAAATTATGTGCGAGCGCTCATAATCAGATAGTTTTATTTTCAATAAAAATTAAACATCAACTTTTTTAGTCCTAATTTGTTATATTTTCTATGGTTTCAGTCTATTAAAACTCTAGCTTCAAGGGTGACATAGAAAAACATAATGCAAATATATACCTTTTTTTTCTAAACAATATTAACTAATTATGAACAAATTTTAAAGGTTTTGCACGATTTTGAAAAAACTAATCAAACAATCCCTACTTTTAGACCATAAAACTAGAATCTAAAACAGTATGAAAAATAAAATAATTGTAATAATTTTCCTTTTTGGAATCAATTCAATTTTCATTTCACAAGAAATAACAGTTGAGAAAATATGGAAAACTCGAGAATTTGCTAGTGCATACATCAACGGTTTTAAATCAATGAAAGATGGTGAACACTTCACAAAAATTTCAGGAAAAGAGAATGAAACTGCAATTACAAAACATGCTTTTTCCGATTACAATGGAAATGGAGAAATTTTAATTAAATTGTCTGAATTAAAATTAAACGGTAATAATATATCCTTTGATGATTACGAATTCAATGAAGATGAAAGTAAATTATTATTTACAACTCAAACAACTTCTATTTATCGACATAGTTATACAGCCGTATATTACTTATATGACATAAAAACAAAAACGTTACAAACGCTAGATGATTTGCACCAACCTCAAACATTAGCCGAATATTCTCCCGATGGAACTAAAGTTTCATATATCCATAAAAACAACATTTACATAAAAGATATTGCAAGTGGAAAAGTGAAACAACTGACCGAAGATGGAAAAAACAATAAAATAATTAATGGTACAACAGATTGGGTATATGAAGAAGAATTTGCAATCACGAAAGCTTATTGTTGGTCACCAGATAGTAAAAACATTGCTTTTTTAAAATTTGACGAGAAAAAAGTAAAAGAATTTACCTTAACTTACTATAAAGAACTATACCCTGATCTATATAAATTCAAATACCCAAAAGCAGGAGAAGACAATTCAAAAGTTACTGCCCATATTGTATCAATTGGAAATGCAAAAACAACCTTAGTTCAATTAGGTGAATATGAATATATACCAAGATTAAAATGGTCAAACACTGAAAACAATTTAATTATTCAAACACTTAACCGTCACCAAAACAAATTACAATATCACTTAATAAGTTTAATCAATAAGAAAATAACAACAAAAGTATTTTACGAAGAAAATTCCAAAACGTATATTGATATAGATGATAATTTATTAATTCTAAAAGATGGAAAAACAATTCTTCGAACAAGTGAAAATGATGGCTTCAATCATATTTACAAATTATCATTTGATGGAATTTCTACTCAAATCACAAAAGGAAATTGGGATGTAATCGAATTTTTAGGTATTAACGAATCAACCCAAACTATTTTCTATTCTTCCTGTGAAAAAGGAACTATTTATAAAGGTATTTACAAGATCAATCTAAATGGAGACTTAAAAACAGCTATTAGTTTGGAAACAGGAACAAATGATGCTGAATTCTCAAATGGAATGAAATACTTCATTAAAACGTATTCGAACGCGAATACTCCTCCAGTTTTTTCCCTTTGTGAAGCCACCGGAAAAGAACTAACAATCTTAGAAAATAATGAAAAATTATCAAACACTTTAAAAAGCTACAATTTATCGACGAAAGAATTTTTCACAATTCAAGGAGCTGAAAAAACGTTGAATGCTTGGATGATAAAACCTTCTAATTTTGACCCAACTAAAAAATATCCCGTTTTCTTAACCGTTTATGGAGGACCTGGACACAATACAGTTTTAGATTCTTATGGAGGTGCCGATTACATTTACCACCAATTATTAGCACAAAAAGGATATATAATCGTTTCAGTAGACCCAAGAGGAACGATGTACAGAGGAGCAGAATTTAAAAAATCAACTTATCTACAATTAGGGAAATTAGAAACTGAAGATATTATAGCAACTTCTATAGAATTAGGAAAACTATCTTATGTTGACACAAGTAGAATTGGAATACAAGGCTGGAGTTTTGGAGGATTTATGACGTCGCTTGCAATGACTAAAGGCGCCAATTTATTTAAAATGGGAATAGCCGTTGCTCCAGTTACGAATTGGAAATACTATGACAATATTTATACAGAACGATTTATGAGAACGCCTTTAGAAAATCCTACAGGGTATGCAGATAATTCACCAATAAATCATGTCAAACTTTTAAAAGGCAACTATTTATTAATTCATGGTTCTGGGGACGACAATGTTCATTACCAAAACACAATGGAAATGATCAATGAAATGGTAAAACAAGATAAACAATTTGACTTATTCATTTATCCAAATAAAAATCACGGTATTTATGGCGGAAATACTCGTAATCATCTTTACAATATGATGTTAAACTATACCTTAGAAAACCTATAATAAATCACTTTAGAATTACTCTTTTAATAAAAAAATAAAAAAAAAGTGATCAAAGAGTGTTATTAAATAAATTCTTTAATTAATTTAGGCGAGATAATTATATAGTATAAAAACACGATATTTAAAAATGGGCGAAATAGCTAAATTAGAATTAAACGGTGAAATTTTTGAATTTCCAGTAATTGAAGGTACTGAAAATGAAAAAGCAATCGATATAAGTGCATTAAGAACGAAAACAGGTTACATTACAATGGATCCAGGTTTTAAAAACACAGGTAGCTGTGAAAGTTCTATCACTTATTTAGATGGTGAAGTTGGTATTTTAAGATACAGAGGATACTCAATAGAACAATTAGCTGAAAAAGCTAGTTTTCTAGAAGTGGCCTATTTATTAATCTATGGAGCACTTCCAACTCAAAACGAATTAGATTCTTTCACAAATAGCATAACTAAACACACTTTAGTAGCTGAAGATATGAAACAATTCTTTGAAGCATATCCGGCTAAAGCACATCCTATGGGCGTTTTAGCATCTATGGTTTGTTCTTTATCTACTTTTTATCCAGAATCTTTAGATCCTAATAGAAATGCTGAAGCCAAAAATTTAACAATTTTACGTTTACTAGGTAAATTACCTACATTGGCAGCTTGGTCGCACAAAAATGCCTTACGTCATCCTTTTATGTATCCTAAAAATTCGTTGGATTATTGCTCTAATTTCATGCACATGATGTTTGCGATGCCAACAGAAGAATATACTGTTGACCCTGTTATTTCATCTGCTTTAAATAAACTATTAATACTTCATGCTGACCATGAGCAAAATTGTTCAACTGCAACAGTTAGAGTTGTAGGATCGTCTCAATCGAATCTATACTCTACAATTTCTGCCGGAATATCAGCTCTATGGGGGCCTCTTCACGGAGGAGCAAATCAAGAGGTAATTGAAATGCTTGAGCAAATCCAAAATGACGGAGGAGATGTTGATAAATGGGTTTTAAAAGCGAAAGATAAAAACGATTCATTTAGATTAATGGGATTCGGACACAGAGTATATAAAAACTTTGATCCACGTGCAAACATCATAAAAAAAGCGTGTGATGATATCTTAGAAAAACTAAAAGTAAACGATCCATTATTAGCAATTGCTAAGAAATTAGAACAAGTTGCACTAGAAGATGAATATTTCAAAGCAAGAAATTTATATCCTAATGTAGACTTCTATTCTGGAATTATTTACCGTGCTCTTAATATACCAACCGAAATGTTTACTGTTATGTTTGCAATTGGCCGTTTACCAGGATGGATTTCTCAATGGAAAGAAATGACTGAAGCTGGTGAACCAATTGGAAGACCAAGACAAATCTACACTGGAGCTACAGAGAGAGAGTATATTGAGATTTCTAAAAGATAACACATATTATCTTTTGTCGAGATAGTGGAAATTGTGGAGACTGCAGAGACTACAGACATGTGGAGACTTTGTAGACTGCAGACACAGTGGACACATGTGGAGACTGTAGACACAGTGGACACAGTGGAGACAGTGGAGACAGTGGAGACGTAAAATATTACGTCTTTACGAATACAGTTTTTACAAAAAAAGCGATCCATATGGATCGCTTTTTTTGTAAAAACTGTATTTTTTATTCTTCCTCATCTGACACTTCGACACTGGTTGTGTCATCAGATAATTCATAATTATTATGCTTCGCTTTTTTAGAACCTTCATATATTGTGAATTTTCTATAGCTACATTCTAAATCACCATTGAATAATTTAATTTTTCTATCAGGACGTAGAGCAACTGCTTTGAAGCCTTCTTCGCTTGCAGAAATAATCCAACAAGTATAACCTTGCATTACATTTTTCATCCAATCACCAATACCTTCGTATAATTCCTCGATGTTATCCCCCATTCTTTCTCCATAAGGTGGATTAGTTACCATAACACCAGAATCTTGAGGTCTTTTTAATTCGTTAAAAGAACAAATTTCAGTATCCACAAATCGACCAACTGCAACACCTTTAAGATTTCTTCTTGTTTTCATTACCATATCCGGATCAATATCCGAACCTATTATTTTGCATGGTAATGATTGGCATTTTTTATTTGCAGCTTCATAGACTTCCTCCCATAATTTCGCATCATAATTTGCAAAATTCTTAAAAGCATAATGTTGACGTTCGATGGAAGATGGAATACCAGCTGCTAACATAGCTGCTTCAATTAGTATCGTTCCAGAACCACAAAAAGGATCGACAAAAGTAGATTTTCTGTCCCAACCCGACATACGAACCAACGCCGCAGCAACAACTTCATTCAATGGAGCTTCACCAGAAGATTGACGATACCCTCTTTGAAACAAAGGTACACCACTTGAATTCAAAGAAATCGTAACAGTTGAATCGTTTATATAAACATCAAATAAAACTTGAGGAACTTTTATATGAACATCAGGACGTCTATTATATTTATTTCTAAAGGTATCAGCAATTGCATCTTTCACTAATAAAAATGGAAGTTGAGAATGTTTAAAGAAATCTGAAAAAACCGCTCCTTTTACAGCAAAAGTTTTATCAATATCAAAAAATTCAGTCCAATCAATTTTCATGCATTTTTTGTACAGATCATCTTCATGTCGAATATTGAATTTAGCAATTTCTACAAGTACAGAAATAGCACATCTTGAATGTAAATTCAAAAAATATACATCTTTCCAAGTACCAACAACCTGAACAGCTCTATTTAGAATTTTCACTTCTGAATAACCTAATTCGATTAACTCTTCTTTTAAAACTTCTTCTAAACCAAAAAACGTTTTTAAGGTTATTGTTAAGTTCTCTTCACTATTTTTCAAATCATTATTCATTTTATCGTTGTTTTCTTTCAGAAATACTGCTAATTTTGTACAAAAGTAATAAAATTGAAGTCAACTATCCGTAATATTTCTTTAATAGTGTTTTCTATATTCATAATTGTGACTGTTAAAGCACAACAAAAGATTGGATTAGTACTAAGCGGAGGAGGTGCAACTGGCTTAGCTCATATTGGCGTTTTAAAAGCTTTAGAAGAAAGAGGTATTCCTATTGATTACATTACAGGAACCTCTGCAGGTGCTTTTGTAGGCGCAATGTATTCGTCAGGTTATAGTCCCGAAGAAATTGAACAATACGTATTAAGTGATGATTTTCAATTGATGATTACTGGAAAAACGAAATCATCCCAACGATTTTTAATCAGAGAAGAGGAGCAAAATGCAAGCTTAATTAATCTTTTATTTACACATAATAATTTTTTAAAAAAATCATTACCTACTAATTTTATAACATCTTCCTATTTAGATTTTGAAATGTTAAAAATATTAGGAACAACAAGTGCATCATATTCAAATAACTTCGACAGTTTATTTGTACCATTCAGATGCGTTTCATCAGATATTACAAATAAAAAAAGTATCGTGTTTTCAAAAGGAAATTTAAATGAAGCTGTTCGTTCTTCCATGACCTACCCCTTTTATTTTAGTCCTTTAAGAGTAAATGGCGATTTATTATTCGATGGTGGTTTGTACAATAACTTCCCCGCAGATATTATGTATAAAGATTTTAGCCCTGATTTCATAATCGGAAGTAATGTTTCGTATAATGCTGAATCACCGAGTGAAGATGATTTAATCAGCCAAGTTACCAATATGTTGGTTTCACATTCCGATTTTACATTACCTTGTGAAATGGGAATTATTATTCAACCTAAAACAAATGCAAATACCTTTGATTTTCAATATGTAAAAGAAATTATAAATGATGGATATAATTCAACATTAAACTACCTAGACTCAATTGAAAAACATATTCTAAAAAAATCAACAAAAGAAGAATTGGAATTAAAAAGATCAATTTTCAGATCTAAAATCATTCAGTTTAAAATTGAATCTATAAGTACAAGTTCATTTAAAAATGAAAACTTAAAATATATTGAACGTTCGATCATGAACAACAAAAGAGAAAACAATCTTTCCCTAAAAAAAATTGAAAAACGCTATTATCGTTTATACACATCAAGTCAAATTGATTTTATATTTCCTACTTTAACAAAAAAAACGGATAGTACATATAATTTAAATTTAAATGTAAGAAAATCAAAAGAATTTAAATTAAATGTTGGAGGGCATTATTCATCAAGAGCTGTAAATACAGGGTATTTAGGAATCACCTATCGTCATTTAGGAAAAACAGCCTCTTCTTTAAAAGCTGAAACCTATTTTGGAAAATTTTACAGTTCACTAAAATCTGAATTATCAATTGAAGTTCCAACTATTTACCCAATTAACATTATCAGTTATTTCACAATGAATAGATGGGATTATTTTCAAAATTTCGCAACATTCTTTGAAGATAATAAACCATCTTATTTGATACAAAATGAAATTTATTATGGAATTAAAATGATTCATCCAATTGGGAACACAACCAAAAGTATTGTCGATTTGAGAGGATTTAAATTGGAAGATCACTATTACCAAAAAAATGATTTCACCAACAAAGACACAGCTGACAAAACATTTTTCTATGGAAATTCCTTCAGTTGGCATTTTATAAAAAACTCTTTAAATAGAAAACAATTTGCTACAGCTGGTCATTATTTTTCATTTAAAATCAAATATATCAGTGGAAAAGAAAGAAGTATTAGCGGGACAATTAAAAAAATAAACTCATTTGATACAATAATTGAACACATTTGGTTTAACGTTAATTCAGAATTTCAAACTTTTATTATTGATAAACCTTATTTTCATTTAGGTATACATGCTAAAGGAGTTTTAAATACACAATCTCTATTTTACAATTACAAGGCAACATTACTCGCCTTAACATCTTTTTCTCCTATTCCAGATGCCGAAACCTATTTTTTACCTGAATACAGATCACCACAGTATGTCGGAACTGGTTTGAATGCAATTTACACTTTAAAAAAGAAAATAGATTTGAGAATTGATGCCTATTTCTATCAACCTTTTGTAAAATTGAATCTAAACGAAAACGAGACATTTGGGTATTCAAAACCTTTTAAAGGAGAGGCTTTTATGATATCTGGATCAATAATTTATAATAGCTTTTTTGGACCACTTAGAGCAACTGTGAATTATTTTCCAAAGCAGATAAAACCATTTGCTTTTCAAGTAAGTTATGGTTATGTAATATTCAATGAAAAAGCATTGAAATAATATAACTTTTAATTAATCAATTATAATGATTAGAATTTTTTCTCATGTTCTTATATTTGTAAAAAAAACATTCAATAAAAATGGAAAAAATTATCTGCGGTATACAACAAATGGGGATTGGAGTCCCAAATGTACAAGAAATATGGAAATGGTATAGAAAATTTTTAGGCGCCAATATTCGTGTTTTTGAAGAAGCTGCAGACGCACCACTAATGATTGATTATACTGGTGGCAAAGTTCAATCCAGAACAGCAACTTTAGCATTAAGCATGGAAGGTGGAGGCGGATTTGAAATTTGGCAGTACACATCTCGTCCAACAGAAAAATCAAAATTTGATATTAAACTAGGAGATTATGGTTTATATTCTTGTAGAATTAAATCTAGAAACGTCACAGAATCTTATGAATATTTCAAAAAAAATGGAGCAAAGCTATTAAGTGAAATTGTGAAAACACCAAAAGGAAATCTGCATTTTTTCGCAGAAGATCCAAATGGAAATATTTTTGATATTGTGGAAGGAAATGATTTTTTCTCCAACACAAAACATCCTTCAAAATGTGGTACAGTTGCTGGATCATTAATTGGAGTTAGTGACATTGATAAATCATTAACATTATATAGAGATCTATTAGGTTATACTACTATCGAATATGATGAAACAGGATTTTTTGAAGATCTTTCCTGTTTGCCAAAAGGAAACACAAAAGTAAGACGTATACTTCTATCACATCCAGAATTAAGAAAAGGTCCATTTGCTCGACTTTTAGGCCCTTCTCAAATTGAACTAGTCCAATCTTTAGAACGAGAAGATTGTAAAAAAATATTTGAAAATAGATATTGGGGAGATTGGGGCTTTATTCATTTATGCTTTGATATACAAGGAATGGATATACTAAAAAAAGAATGTGCCGATTTAAATTTTCCTTTTACAGTTGATAGTTCTAACTCATTTGATATGGGAGAAGCTGCTGGTAGATTTTCATATATAGAAGATCCAGATGGCACTTTAATAGAATTTGTTGAAACCCACAAAGTACCCGTAATGAAGAAAATAGGATGGTATATCAATCTAAAAAATAGAAATCCAAAAAAACATTTACCTAACTGGATGTTACTAGCAATGGGTTTAAACAAAGTAAAAGATTAAGTTATTGATTAATCTGTATCAATTGTTTAGTAAAATTAGTTTATTTGCTAAAATTAATGATTAGATTTGTTACGCTAAAAAGTGATTTTTCGCTATAATTATATTATTTAAATTTATGACTCGATATTCAATCATTACACTCACTTTAATTGTTTCACTATTTTCTTTTTATTCATGTAAAGAAGATATTGTATTAACAGGAGAACAAAAAGAAACTGCAATTATTTATTGTTTGTTGGATCAATCTGAAGATGTTCATTATGTCAAAATAAATAGAGCATTCATTGGACCTGGAAACGCACTTGATTTTGCACAAATTCCAGATTCAAATTATTTCGAGCATGTTGATGCATATATCTATGAATACGTTGGAAATAACCCAACAAAAACGTGGTATTTAAACGATACTATTTTAACAAATAAAAGTACTTCTGGAATATTTTATTCGCCTGAAGAAAAATTATATTACTTCAAAGGAGATTTGAATATAGATGCAACTTATAAATTAAAGGTTATAATCAATAAAGGATTAGCAAATGAATTTGAAATCAATGGTGAAACAGAATTGATTAAAGGACTAGAGTCTGGACAACCACTAACAAATTATAGTCCTTTAAAATTCATTAATTCAAATAATCAATATATTTCAGCTGCCATTACAACGACTTCCACAGGTACTGGTACATCAGCAATAGTAAGTGCTAGCTTAGGTATAAAAATATATGAATATTACGGAAATACGCTACATGATTCTGTTTATATTGACTGGTTTGCAGCAGAATCTGAAGTTTCTAAAAATGAAAAATTTTCAGCACCATTATTAGGACAAACATTTTACGAAAAAATAAAAGAAAGCGTTACCAATGATCCTCTAATAACCAAAAGACAAATACAGGAAATAACTTTAAAATTAACAGGCGGTTCAGAAGATTTAAAAGATTACATCAATGCAAATAAACCAAGTAACTCATTAGCTCAAACAAAACCTAGTTTTACTAATTTAACTATTACAAATGATAAAAACGTAGTCGGTATATTTTCTTCAAGGTGTACAGTGAAAATTGAAAAACTAATTTCCAGTTCTTTCCGAGTGCTCGACCTTAATTCAACTAAAGAGCTATGTACTGGATCAATAACTGGTCAATTATTTTTTTGCAGTCAACGTAATGATGACTCACAACAAACTTTTTCATGTCAATAATTATAAAATAATCTCTTTAAACTTATTTAAAATATGTATCTTCGATAAATAAATTTTATCGAAGATTTTTTTTGTAGGGATGTAATATTTTGTAGGGATGTAAAATTTTACATCCCTACAAAAAACGAATTAAAAACAAATGACTGGAAGGAAAACACTTTTTGCAGATGTAATACTACCAATTGCTATTCATCAAGTATTTACATATCGAATTCCTTTCGAAATGAATGAAAATGTGTTTGCTGGAATTCGAGTTATTGTACCTTTCGGTAAAGCAAAACTATTAACGGGTATTGTTACAAAAGTTCATGAAACTATACCAACTGTTTATCAAGCAAAATACATAGAACATGTATTAGATGATACTCCCATTATTACAAATAAACAATTTCAACTTTGGCAATGGATGTCAAGCTATTATATGACTCCAATCGGAGATGTAATGAACGCAGCACTTCCCTCTAATTTTAAATTAGCAAGCGAAACAAAAATAGTACTTCATCCTGACTTTGATTTTGCAAACACAACATTAGATGATCGTCAATTTCAAATAGTTGAAGCTTTACAAATAAAAGAAGTATTAGATTTAAAAGAAATATCTGAAATAGTTGGCATAAAAACAATTCAACCTGTAATAAAAACTTTAATCGATAAACGAGTAGTTTTATCCCAAGAAGAATTAAATGAGAAATTCATACCAAAAACAGCTATCTATATAACTTTAAGCGAAAACATATCTAACAATTCAATTCTTGAAGAAATCATTTCAAGGTTAGAATCAAAAAAATCTTCTCATCGACAATTAGAAACTTTATTACTCATTTTAAAAGAAGGAAATTACAAAGACAATATACTTGAACCCATTTTAAAGAAACAATTAGAAGAAGCGGGAGCATCTATTTCAACATTAAATACACTCGAAAAAAATGAAATAATTGTTCAAAAAAGAATCGAAATATCTCGCTTTAATAAAATTAAAACATCCGTTTCCGAATTTAAAACATTAAACCCATTTCAAGAAAAAGCTTTAATAGAAATTAAAGAATCATTTATTGAAAAACAAGTCTCTCTTTTGCACGGAGTAACAGGTTCAGGAAAAACTGAAATCTATGTTGAATTGATAAGAGAACAACTCGCTTTAGGAAAGCAAATCTTATACTTACTTCCTGAAATTGCATTAACAACTCAATTAATTCAACGTTTATCTTCCTATTTTGGTGATCAAATTGGTGTATATCATTCTAAATTTAATCAAAATGAACGTGTTGAAATTTGGAACAACGTACTAAACAACAACCCGCATCGATTTAGAATTATATTAGGAGCTCGTTCTTCTATCTTTTTACCATTTACAGATTTAGGGCTAATTATTGTTGACGAGGAACACGAAAGTTCATTTAAACAATACGAGCCTTCCCCAAGATATAATGCCAGAGACTGTGCAGTTGTTTTGGGACACATGTATCAAGCGAAAGTTCTTTTAGGCTCGGCAACACCTTCTTTGGAAAGTTATTATAATGCAACAAATGGAAAATATGGATTAATAACATTAAACAATCGATTTGGAGGTTTACAACTTCCAGAAATATTTTGTGCTGATCTAAAAAAAGAACGTCGTCAAAAAAGCATGAAATCTCATTTCTCCATGTATTTATTAGATACAATGAGAGAAGTTTTAAACAATGGAGAGCAAATCATTTTATTTCAAAATAGAAGAGGTTATACCCCTTTATGGCAATGTGAAATTTGTAATTGGACTCCAAAATGTAAAAATTGTGACGTCTCTTTAACATATCATAAACATTCAAATTCGTTGAAATGCCATTATTGCGGACATCACTCCGCTCCAATTGGAAGTTGCTCTGCTTGTGGTAGTAATAAATTAAAAATGCTTGGATTTGGTACTGAAAAAATTGAAGATGAATTATCATTAATGTTGCCAAATAAAATCATAAGAAGAATGGATTTAGACACTACTCGATCCAAAAATGCTTATGAAAATATTATTCACGAATTTGAAAATCGACAAATAGACATCTTAATTGGGACACAAATGGTTACAAAAGGATTGGATTTTGACAATGTTAGTCTAGTTGGAATATTAGATGCAGATATGTTGTTGAATAGAGCTGATTTTAGAGCATTTGAAAGATCCTATCACCTGATGTCACAAGTTGCAGGAAGATCTGGAAGAAAACACAAAAGAGGATCTGTAATTATTCAAACAGGAAATCCAGATCATTGGGTAATTCAAAAAATAATTGAACACAATTATATTGGTTTTTACAACAGTGAAATTATAGAACGGAAGAATTTTTTCTATCCACCGTTTTATAAAATGATTGATATCACTTTAAAACACAAAGAAGAATACGTTTTAGACAGATGTGCTTTGGATTTTTCAAAACAATTAAAAGAAGTATTCAAAGAACGTGTTTTAGGACCAGAGTATCCCTCTGTAAAAAGAGTAAAAAATTTATATTTAAAGAAAATTACTTTAAAGATTGAAAGAGATGCCCCTGAGAAAAAAGTAAAGGAACGCTTGCACGAACTAGTTTCATTGTTCTACAGCGTTCCTTTTAACAAGTCAATTCGAATGGTTATCGACGTTGATCCCGCTTAACCTAGGTATGTTTTTAACATCCGGCTTCGAGAAGTGTGTTTTAACCTTCTGATTGCTTTTTCTTTTAT
>OBEQ011899407.1_pt1 | contig 25419 bp, 18 predicted proteins | sample 1670901 | NCBI WGS metagenome assembly OBEQ01 (sample SAMEA104232315, study PRJEB22302) | groundwater metagenome | biome: forest; feature: aquifer; material: groundwater | place: USA | collected 2011-08-07 | depth 5.4 m | reverse complement strand
TGTAGAAGGCGGGCAACTTGAACTTGATTTTTCTTCGCTTTCTGGGTGAATGACTTCCTGCTTTAATACCATCTTTATCCCTCGCTATTTCAGAGGGTTGCCACAATATCATATTTTTTAACTGATTTTTCTAGGGTGAAATAACTCACCCAAGTGAATGCAGCTCTCTTTCCAAAATATCGCAGTTGCCCATATTCAGTTCGATTAAACGTCGTAGATGGGAGATGCTATCGACATCAATGCTTTCACATAAAAAGCCAATATGACCTTCTTCCTGATGGGCTAAAATAACTTTCATTTTTATCATCACACCGGTATCGAGACGGATGAGGGCTTCGAAGCTACCCTTCGAATCTTTTGTCCAATTATTCGGTTGTTTAACAAGTAAACCTTTTAACGAAAGATCAATTAATACCGCATTCCACCGTTTACCGTTTTGTTCGATTTCAGTCCATGCATCGAACGGGATACGGGTGAATTTTCGTCTTTCGTCGTCTTGGCCTTGATTATTGGGCATAAGTGTCACGAATTAAGTGAATTTTTGAAGAGTCTAGGACTAACTATAGCCGCGGAAAGCTGAATCACCAACCCCCTCAGGCCGCTGTTTACTGGGGAATGTTTGGCATCAAACTAGATACCAAACACCCAGTTTTTAGGCTTAAGCGAGCTTCTTATATTTCATGCGAGTTGGCTGAGAATCGGTGCCTAGACGTTTCTTACGATCGGCTTCGTACTCAGTATAATTACCTTCATGGAATACCACTCGACTGTCGCCTTCGAATGCCAGGATATGCGTTGCAATGCGATCCAGAAACCAGCGATCGTGCGAGATCACCAACGCGCAGCCGGGAAATGCCAACACAGCTTCTTCCAGTGCACGCAATGTTTCAACGTCGATATCGTTAGTAGGTTCGTCAAGCAATAACAAGTTGGCGCCCTGCTTGAGTAATTTCGCCAAATGCAGTCGATTGCGTTCTCCGCCAGAGAGATCTTTCACCAAACGCTGTTGATCGGCACCTTTAAAGTTGAAGCGGCCGGCGTAGGCGCGCGAGGGGATTTCATAGCCGTTAATATTAAGAATATCGGCACCGTCAGAGAGTTCTTCCCACACGCTTTTGCCGCCGTTGAGGCTGTCACGCGATTGATCCACGTAAGCGAGCTTAACTGTCTCGCCGATTCGAACGGTGCCGCTATCAGGTTGCTCAAGGCCGGCGATGAGTTTGAATAATGTTGATTTACCCGCGCCATTGCCACCGATGATGCCGACGATACTGCCTTTGGGAATGTTAAAGCTTAGGTCATTAAATAATACATGGTCGTCATAGGATTTGGCGACATTTTGTAGCTCTATCACTAAATCGCCCAAGCGTGGACCTGGCGGGATATAAAGCTCGTTGGTTTCATTGCGGGCCTGAAAATCTTGCGAATTCATTTCTTCGAAGCGTTGTAAGCGGGCTTTGCTTTTCGCCTGTCGACCCTTGGGATTGGAGCGCACCCACTCAAGCTCTGATTTAATGGCGCGCTGTCGCGACACTTGTTGTTTTTCTTCTGTTTCAAGTCGTTGTTCTTTGGCCTCGAGCCAATCGGAATAATTTCCTTCATAGGGAATGCCGCGACCGCGATCCAATTCCAAAATCCAACCAGCAGCATTGTCGAGAAAGTAGCGATCGTGCGTTATAGCCACCACAGTTCCGGGATATTCTTGCAGGAAGCGCTCCAGCCAACCCACACTCTCTGCATCCAAATGGTTGGTGGGTTCATCCAGCAGCAACATATCAGGTTTAGACAACAGCAGGCGACAGAGGGCAACACGACGTTTTTCACCGCCGGATAACGTATTTACATCGGCGTTCCAGGGTGGCAGGCGCAAAGCGTCGGCGGCGATCTCCATGGTGCGCTCGATCTCCCAACCATTAACGGCATCAATCTTGTTTTGCAATTCGCCTTGTTGCTCGAGCAGTTTAGTCATCTCATCGGGATCAAGATCGGGATCCGCAAATCGATCGCTGATGGCGTTGAACTCTTCGATAATGTGAATGATCTGGCCGACGCCTTCTTCCACATTGCCGCGCACATCTTTGTTGGGATTCAGTTTAGGTTCTTGTTCCAGATAACCGATATTGATGCCAGGTTGTGGACGCGCTTCGCCGTTGTGATCTTTATCCACACCGGCCATGATTTTAAGGAGCGATGACTTGCCTGAGCCATTCAAGCCGAGCACGCCGATTTTGGCGCCAGGGAAAAATGATAATGAAATATCTTTAAGAATTTCACGTTTCGGCGGGACTACTTTGCCGACACGATTCATTGTGTATACATATTGTGCCATTTAAGCTGATTCCTTTAGTGTCTGACTTATTGCGTGTATTCCATTTACCTGCATTGGAGCATTTTAACCGTGATTTTGCTTTTGAAAATGCGGAGCGAAAAATTTTTACACATCCGTGGATGATGTTTATTCACTTATATTCCCGTCTTTACGGCGTCCTTTCTTTTTAAATAGCGGATTTCGCTAAGCTACTAATGCGCTAAGGTCTATATCTCCCCTATACTTAAACCTAGTTTCCGCAGTCGAACGATATTATTGGACGTTTTGTTGTCGTAATGTAATCAATGCATTCACATTTTTTAGAAAGCGTAGAGTCTCTGCTTAACACTCTGGTTGAAGGAGTCGTTATCAGCGGAAGAGATCATAAAATTCAGTTGATGAATTCAGCGGCTGAAAAGATGCTTGGCTGCGATAAACGTTATGTGACTGGACTCGAGTGGCGCGACCTGCTGACCGAAGCTTCGATTCCCTTTGTGGATCAGGAAGCGAAAAGTTTACTCCATCTGGTTAAAGGCAGCAAAGGTTCGTCAGAGCCCTGCGACATCCAGGTTCAACTGGGTCGCACTGTTTGTGATTTGCAGTTGGATGGATTGCCTCTATATACCGATGGCAGAATGATGCCCACTGGTATCATGTGGCGGGTTAATTCACGTTTCTCTTATGGATTGTCTGATGGATTATCTAATGAGTCGTCTGACGGTTCTGCTGATGTCTTTTCTGATAGCTCTTCTGGTAAAGCGGCCGATCAACAAGTTGCAACAAATAGTGTGGTTTCACGACCCGATCCCAAAACTGACGAAACTGTTTTCCACATCGCGTTCAACCACTCGCCTATCGCGCAATGTATATTGGATATTGCATCCCTCAATGATTATCTAGACCAGAGCAAAGTGCTTTGTGAAAGTGATCTTGAAGAACGTCGCGCGACTGACAATAATTATCTCGACCATGCGCGTCAGCATTTGCACGTGATGGCCGTCAATCAGTCGCTAGTGCGGCTTATGGTGGCGCGCGATGAAGATCATTTTAAACAGCGCTACGGCCGACAGATCAGCGACGAATTTATTGTGCAATTGTTGCGACTGCTGCTTGCTCTGAAACGCGGCGAGCGATCTTTCGAATTTCAGACTGAAATAATCACCTTCGACGATATGCATAAGTTGGTGAAGATCAAAGCGAGTTTGCCCGCCTTGGAGCAGCTCACGGATGGCTTGTTGCTGAATTTTGTCGGCGAGTATCAGATAACGTCGGCGGCCAATGGTTATTTGCTGGATGATTATGCCTGGTACAAACTGCTGGAAAGAATTCCGTATTATGTGAACATCTTCGAAATTAAAACCCAGAAGCGGCTCTACGAGAACGCACCACTGGGTTTTTATCTTGGCTACAGTGAAGAGGAAATAAAAGCCGCCTCAGCTGACCATTGGTATCAGATCTTGCATCCCGCTGAACGGGAGAGTCTGGATATCTTTAAGGAAATGTATGACAAGCTGCAGGCGGGGCAGGCGTTTGAAAATATATTGCGCTTTTTGCACAAAGATGGCGATTGGCATTTCGTCCAATTTAAAACACGGGTTTTAGAGTGTGATAATCAGGGAATGCCGATAACTGGTGTGGGCATCGCACAGGATGTTACCAACGAAATGCAGGCGCAGAGAAAATTAGCGGGCCAGGAACAGCGGTATCGTTTGCTCGCCACCAATATGACCGACATTGTGTGGACTTCCGATGAAAATCTCAATATCAATTATGTTACCCCCTCTGTGGAGCAAGTGTTGGGTTATTCAGTAAATGAGGTGCTTAACGTCGGCGATCAACGCATTTTTCACAATGAACAATTGAAAGATCTCGAGCAGTTTTTAAAAAGCCAATTGTTGGCGCTGAATATCAAAGCCAAAAAAGGCTGTTCTCCCGAAGAGATTAAAGATTTTCAGCACGTGCGAGTCGTGCCGGTAAAACATCAATCGGGTAAGCAAATTTGGTTGGAAGTCAAAGCTTCACCCTTGATGACCGAAGATGGGCGTGTGCGAGGTATGCTTTGCATCAGCCGCGATATTACGGCGAGGAAGAAAAGCGACGATGAGTTAAAACTCGCGGCGAAAGTGTTTCAAAATGGTTTAGCGGCCACGGTGATTACTGATCCGATAGGCATTGCAGTGCAAATTAATCGCGCTTATTCCCGCATCACCGGCTACACCCCCGAAGAGGTTCTACATAGGCAACCCAAGATATTAACCGAAACCTCTGGACAGGCGCTCCTGTATAAAGAGATTTCTGACAAGGTGACGAAAACCGGTTATTGGGAAGGTGAAATTGTGCATCGCCGTAAGAGCGGTGAACAGTATCCATCATGGATGGCGATCACTGAAGTAAAAGATGACCAAGGCGAAGTGGTGGGCTATATCACGACGTTTACCGATATCACCGAACGCAAAATCAGTGAAGAACGCATTCATAAATTGGCGTACTTCGATTTGTTAACGGGCTTGCCCAATCGCAGTTTGTTTGGCGACCGCCTTGATCAGGCGCTGCAACATGCCATTCGCACCAAGGAGTATGTTGCGCTGTTATTTCTCGATCTCGATCGGTTCAAGGCGATCAACGACACTATGGGTCACAGCGTCGGCGATCAACTTTTACGGAGTGCGGCGCATCGGCTGCTGGACAGTGTGCGGCGCGACGACACAGTGGCGCGCATGGGGGGAGATGAATTCACCATTATATTGGGCGCGCTGCCCAGTAAACATAAGGCGGTCAATGCCGCCGCACACGTCGCGCATAAAGTGATGCAAGCCTTATCCAGGGCTTTTGTTCTGGAGGGCAAGGAAACGTTTGTCGGTACCAGTATCGGCATCTCTTTTTATCCGATCGATGCGGAAGAACCCGCAGCCTTGGTGCAAAAGGCGGATACAGCGATGTATCACGCCAAAGCTATGGGCAAAAATAATTATCAATTTTATGCCGAAGCGATGACTGAAACTGCGTTGGCGCGATTGGATATCGAAAGTTGTTTGCATCAAGCGCTAGAGAATGACGAATTTTATATTGTCTATCAACCGATAATCACTACGGAAGAGCAGCAAACTGTCGGTGTCGAAGCGCTGTTGCGCTGGAACTGTCGCGGTGAACGCCTGGTGCCACCGGTAGAATTTATTCCGGTCGCTGAGGAAGCCGGCCTGATAATTGACATCGGCGCCTGGGTGTTAGAGAAAGCCTGTTATCAAGTTGCGGAATGGGAGAGCCAGGGATTTGCAGTGGGTCGAGTCGCAGTCAACGTCTCGCCCAAGCAGTTTGCCAATGCGATCATCATCGAACAGGTAAAAAGAGCCTTGCGGATAAGCGGCATCAAACCGGCGCAAATCGAATTGGAAGTCACGGAAGGCATACTGATGTCCGATCTGGAACAAACTCTTGATACCATGCAGCGTTTGCAAAAAATGGGCGTGCGTCTTTCAATAGACGATTTTGGTACTGGTTATTCTTCGCTGTCTTACTTGCGTCAATTCCCGATTAATAATCTCAAGATCGATCGCAGTTTTGTGCATGGAGTGCCCGGTCATGCGCAGGATGAAAGTCTTATCGAAGCCATTGTCGCTATGGCTCACGCACTGCACCTGCATGTTATTGCCGAGGGTGTCGAAGGCGCTGAACAATTTGAGTTTGTGAAAGGACTTGGTTGTGAAGAGGTCCAGGGTTATTTTCTCGGTCGACCGCAGGGTGCTGAAGAAGTCACACACCACTTTAAAGTAGTAAAAAAATACGGCCAGAAACGCCGCAATCGCAACAACTAAACTTTCTACAATTCAAAAATACGTCTCGAAATTTTAAGCATAATTAAGTTTTTAAAATCAGTTTTTTTTCACTTCAAATCGTACGAAGTCAATTAGCTTTCGTGATTCATTAACTTCATCGTGTGGTACTAATAGGTAGTGCCATGGTTTGCCCCCTACTTCATGAGCATAATCGGACGCAAGTTTACACCACTTGGTCGCAGCATTAGATTTTGCTGCTACTTCATCTGTGTCGATATCGACTCTTGCTTTGGTTTCCACCATAAAAATACATGAATCTGTTTCAGCGACAAAATCGGGTATGTATTCTGGTTGTTCAGCCCTTAATTTGTAATATAGTTGGAATTGTCCTTTGGCTGGTTTAAACCATTTTAAACAGTCGTGTTCCAGGATTACTGAAAAGCGACGTTCGGTATCTGAATCAAATTTCTGCAAGGGGTAAAGGCATTTTTCGAAACCACCGAAGAGCATTTGTTTAATTCGGCTGGTGTCAATCACAGTCTCCCGGTAATGATGCACTGTTTGATCAGCTGCTGATGTGTAAGAGCAGGGTTTAAGCTCAGTAAATCCGCGACTAATTTGAACTTCCCATTTGTCGACCTTTTCCCAAAAATGCGCCATCATCTGGGCATGAATATTATTGGCAATCACACGTCTCTCGCTATCTAATACGTTACGAGCTTCCTCTTGCGATAAGTATGTCAACAGATGTGCAACCATTTGGCCGGCCAAGTCATATAGTAAATCTGCATGAGTGAAATAATCGATGTCATCAAAATCAACCAATGCATGAACGATATAATCTTCTAATCTTTTTTCTATGAATCCCACTTCTGAACTCAATGTCTCCTGTTCGTTGGTATGCAGATTGTGTACTAAAATTTCACGCTCACTTGGTTGTAGATGTAATTGGCTAACATCGAGATTAAATGGATCAAAACCAGTGCTGATTTCGCCTCGCGGAGACAAGCTAATACGTGGAATATCGATAATCTCTTGCACTATAACTTGAATTGTTTTGGCAACGATGGACGCAAGGTCTAATGGATTTTCATCCTTGAGCAAAGAGGGTTGAGCGGGTTTCAAACGCGACTCAACTTCGGTCAGAATTTCTTTTTGCACCGATTGACTCAATAGAGACTGACTTGTAGGGGCAATATCACGGCGTACTTCCAAACTGCGAATTACTTCCACAACCGTACGCGCTACTTGTTGTTCTGGCTCTGTAGCAAAGATTGGCACGGTGGGCTGTTTAGGAGCGTAGTTTACCGTGGTTTCCAAGCTTGTACTTATTGAAAGTACCTGCGCGGGTTGTGCTGTTGCGATGCCCAATTTAGCCATAATCCCAGATTCTACTTGCACACTGACTTTTCGCTCATCTTTTTCTGGAGCCTCCAGAATAATCTGTTTTAAACGAATAGGAGAATCAGCACGGTTCGCGTCATCGATAATTTCTTGAAATCGATCGTGAGCCACGATGTTGAGTCGATCAACTGCTTGCACGCCTGTGCGCTTGCCATAGGGTAATCGTAAACCGCGACCAATAGATTGCTCGATAAGGGTTCGGGCATTGGCGGCTCGTAGAGGTACGATTGTGTAGAGGTTTGTCACGTCCCAACCTTCTTTAAGCATGTTCACATGAATCACAATCTCGGTGGGTTCATTAACATTTTCCACGGCCAATAGGCGCCGAATCATTTCTTCTTCATCCGCACCAGAACGGCTGGAGTCTACTTGGATCACCTTGCCCCGATAGCGCCCTTCAAAAAATACTTCGGACTCTAACAGTTCCAAGAGTTGGCCGGCATGTGTAGTATCTCGTGCAATCACCAGCATAAATGGCTTAACAACTTTGACATCATTTTCATGAGCATAAGTGAGTAGTTCAACTTTGGTGGTTTCATGTAATCGAACACCATCTTCCAGTTTCACCTTTTCAATTTCTTCTGGTGTATGGACACTGGCATTGAAGTTGCGTTGAGTAACTACGGCAGGTTCTTTAACAAAACCATCATCCATTGCTTTTGCAAGGGGATAATCCATGACGACATTTTTAAAAGGGACCGGCCCCTTGCTGGATTCCACAAAAGGCGTTGCAGTGAGTTCCAAACCAATCAGGGGATTCAACTCATTGATGGCGCGCACACCCGCGCTGGCGCGATAGCGATGTGATTCGTCCATCAATAAAACTAAATCGGGCAACTCCGCAAGATAATTAAAATAACTATCACCTATATACTCTGACAATTTTTTAATACGTGGGCTTTTCCCTCCGCGCACTTCTGAATTTATTTTCGAAATGTTGAAAATATTGATGCGAACAACCTGAGATAGACCCGGCAACTCATTGGAATTATTGACTACACCAGGCTGAGTGTAATTTTCTCCGTTAATCAGTATTGGCGGTGAAATGGCAAATTCGGCAATTCCCTTAAACACATATTTTGGCGTATTTGGCGAGAAATCGGTGATGAGCTTGTCATAAATCGTGAGGTTGGGAGCCAACACGAAGAAATTATTAATGCCGTGCGCTAAATGCAGATAAGCAATAAAGGCACCCATCAAACGTGTTTTACCGACGCCAGTGGCGAGCGCAAAACAGAGCGAAGGAAATTCGCGTTCAAAATCTTCCAGTGTTGGAAACTCTGCTTTTAAACACGCAAGCACTGAGGCTAGATCTCGCTCGTGCTCCAAAATAGCAGGTGTTGCTTCGATTGCCTTCGCTAATTTATTCAAGGATTCAGCTTGTGGTGGGCGCAACGAAAGACGTCCAGCTACTGCATTTAATACACGTTTATTCATATTGTAGTTTTCCGTGTTTTTTCACTCTACGTTATCTGCAAATAGATCATCCATGCCCGCTGGTTTTTTCGCGCGTTGTTTTACATGCTTCTTTAATTGGGGAAGAGGATCAAGTTGAGGGGCTGCTATCGGCAAATTCGCGACATTTAGACTGTAATCATCATGACCCCACTCACATCGAGTCAGTACCATTTTGGGGATTTTTTTCAGTGTTAGGTTTGGCCATCGCTCTGCCGCTTTAGCTGCGGTAACGCCGCGAAAAGCGGAACAGCAAACCAGTAAACTATTTTCGGCCCCTACTTCTTCAGATAATGCCTTTATCTGTTCAACAGAAAGATTTTGTGTTGTGACATAAATAAAATCACGTTCGCTGGAATGTCCTTGTTGCCACCAGCGAATTTCTGAAGGTGAATAGGTAAAGCCTTCCAGCTTGCACAATGCTTCTGTCAGTTGTGTGGCGTTGTATTCTGGATTAATTACCGAGTTGCCCCAGCGATCGTTGATAATTAAGCTCGGTGCCAGCTGGAAATAACGAAAACCACCGCCGCCTTTCCAATTCACTGCTTCGGTAATACCGCCGTTATCTTCACCATTGATGACTTTTTGCAATCGAGGGATGATATGGGTGTGACAGTGTTCGCCCAATTCAATCATGATCCATTTACGGCCCATTTTGTGTGCGACGGCGCCGGTGGTACCTGAACCGGCGAAGGAGTCGAGGACGAGGTCGTCTCGATAGGTCGCGATATCAAGTACGTACTTCAAGAGTCGTTCGGGTTTCGGAGTTGAGAAAATAGAGTCCCGGTTGAATGCAGTCACTTCGCGCTTAGCCTCTTGGTTATCTCCCACCTCTTCTCTGGGCCACCATGTTTTCGGTACAACGCCGTCCTGAACTTCGGATAGGAAACGCTTATAACGAGGCACATTGTTTCCGTCTGCACCAAACCAAATTCTGTTATCGGCGATTAGCTCTTTAAATCGATCAGTGCTATACCGCCAGCAGGTGCCAGCTGGCGGTAGCAGTTTGCGCCCACTAGGAGTTATGATTTCATAAATATTGGGAGAAAACCCACTTTTTGCAAACTGCGCACCACGTTGCCCACCGGTTAGACTGATGGTGCAGTTATCAGACATCCAAAAGCCACGATGATCATTATCAATATTTTTGTATCGCCCCTTTGCCTCATCGCTTCTCGGTAGCAAGTTAGGGCGCCAGCCAGTTGCATTCTTTGCATAGACCAGGACGTGGTCGTGACTGTTTGATAGTCCGATCGCATTGGCTTGGGGTTGAAACTTCTTCTGCCAAACAACATTTGAGATGAAGTTAGTTCTTCCAAAAATTTCATCACACATTACTTTCAAATAATGTGCTTCGTTGTCATCAATTATAATCCATAATGAGCCATCTTCAGATAACAATCGCTTTATAATTTCTAAGCGATCACGCATCAGTGACAACCAAATCGAATGCTCTAGTCCATCATCGTAATGCGTAAATGCGCTACCAGTGTTATACGGCGGATCAATAAAACAACATTTCACCTTGCCAGTAAATTCCGCTTCGAGTGCCTTTAATGCCAGTAAGTTGTCACCAAAGATAAGACGATTATCGAAAATATCATTTTCCGAAACTCGTTGTTTAGCGTGATAGGATTTGCTTGGATCTTCCAACAGGATACGCGGTTCCAACTTTGGCCGCTTTTCTTTGCCTATCCAAGTGAGTTCAAGTTTTTGTTTTGACATCAGTTTAGCCCGGTCTTTTTAATGGATGGAGACGACGTGTTTCTCCATGAGTTGCCCAATAGCTTCCAGATTTTCCATTTTTCGGCCAACCATTTTTCTCATCCGTCAATACTTCCATAAGGTTAAGAACTATTTGGCCAAAATGAGACGCATCTGTTTCAAGTAGCTGGAATGATAATTCATTAAAATGGCAGCCAAAGACATTTCTTGCTTGAGCAATTCGTGTCAGCTCTTCTAGGAGTGGCCCCAACTCAATTGTTTTGTAGATGAGAATTCCATTTGGATCCGTATCATAGGCTTGTTCTACTTTAATTGCAGATCGGAGTTTTTTATCGATAGCCGGTAAAAGATCCCCAATAGTAAATCGTCCACCGGCTTTTCTTGGTACCGAACATTCATAAAGTTGTGTTAGAAATTCGAGCGTCGCCTCTAAAATAAACCCGGCTTTCGAACATACCAATTGGGGATCGATAGGATTTTCGACTAAAAGACTTCTTAATTTCGTTACATCAGGAAGACTGCTGATTAAGGTTAAACCGTTTGTATTGGTCCATTTTGAAAGTTCGACAAACTGACATTGCCCGTTTTGAAGCCAGCCCCAACGTAGCTTTTCTTTCCACGGTCGATAATGTGTTGTCATAATGCAATGCTTGAATTTTGAAGTCTCTTGATAAAGCATTTCTATTAGGCGTTCAACATGCGGTTCATCCACGCTTGCTAACACATCATCTAATACGAGAATTTTGTGCTCGGGTGAGTCCAGCATCGCTAAAGCAAGGAATACACAGAGCCCAAGCGTATCAAGATGTGAATCGCTAAAATAAGCTTGGGGAGGCGCATTTTTAATTCCACCAAAAGTGGCGCCCATTTCTAGTGATGCACGCTTTTTTGGATCTAGCTCTAAACTTATTTTTTCCAGTCCTTCAGAGGGATGGACCAATTCATATAGACGTCCAACTTCTGTAGCAATCTTTGCAAGAATAGAATCGGTAAATTGCCTGCGCTCTATTCCAACAATTTCAAGACATCGCTGTAATCTTGGTAGCAATATATCTAATTCTGTCTGAGCTTCGGTGTTGTCTTCCAATATTTTAATATTTCTTTTTAAAGTATCGAAAAAATTTTTATTATCCCTTCTTTTATTTTCTGCCTTAATCCAATCTGAAGGTAAGTTAGAATTAGCTGTCAGCCAATTCGACCAATCAGCTAAGTTATCAGGCACGGCTTCAGATGGTAGATAATTGTTAGGAATCCAGTTGTTTTCTGATTTAATTCTTTCGAAATTGATTGTTTGAGTTTTGGCATTCTGGATTAGCGTCTTTAATCTATCTTGGATAATTACCAGATTTTTTTCTTTATGAGTTTTATCCTCTTGAGAAGTTTTCATGATTGAGAGAGATTCAACAGCGTTTAGCCGTTGAGAGACTTTTTCTGGCAAATGGTCTGCTTTTTCAGTGCTCTCACAAAGTGGGCATACACCAGAAGCATTGCTATTTTCAAAGTGCTTTTTTGCTGATTCTAAAATAGCAATGATGCTTTGTGATTCTTGCGATATGTTCCTTGTAAGTTGCTCCAATTTTTCCTGCGCATCTTTTAATTCTGTTTCAGAATTGGACATATTCGTTTGTGCAATTCGAAACATCTCTGGAAATTCTGCAAGCCTATCGAAAGCTGCTCTAATACTATTTAAGGCATTGGCTTCTAATTCTAGGGTTGTAGTATCGCGCCCCACTTCTCCTTTGGCCCATGTTAACGAATCGTGCCCTGGTTTATCTGCTGTCTCCCAAAATTGCTGTATAGACTCTCTATTTTCTTGCACGCGTGCAACAGCGACTTCTCGATTTTTTTCAATCAATGTAATTAACTCTTTTAGGGAGTGTTCTGATGCTTCAATCTCAGATACATCAATGAATCGACGAATTACGTTATATCTTTCTCCTGGGGTTGCTTCGATAAGCGATAAAATCTGGGAACGACGAAGCACTTCAACACGGGGTTGTTTTTCTTGTGGTTCTACGACGACATTATTTCTATTAATTCTGGCTTGGCAAGTTGCGTCTGAAACCTCCAGGGTCACAATAACATCCGCTGCAAGTTTACCTATACTTTGCCAATAGCCATTTGTTTTACCCAAACCGCGGTTTTCAAGTGAACCGATTTTTCCATTTCCAATAAAATCGAATGCATCGCAGATTGTGGATTTACCAGTACCATTTTCTCCATAAATGACAGTGAGTTTTTTTCCCTTCTCGAAAGATAGAGTAAATGGCATAACAGAACCACGAAGATGCTCGATTGACAGTTTTTTAATTGCTCCCCCGCTCATTATTTAAGATCCTTGTCTATTGCTTTTTCAATCGCTAATCGCCAGTCTTCGGATTTCATTGTTCCATCGCAAAGCTTTGCTATTGTTGTTTTTTCATCATTTTGAAGTAAAAGTTTTTCTGTTAGTAATTTTTCAATTATCTGTTGGGCTAATTTTTGAGATGGTGTTTCCATATATGAACCGTGTTTTTATTGGTTATTAGAAAGAAATAGTCCCCCATTATCTAGGCTGCATTTTTTCCACCGGGATCGGTTTGCCGGCGTTGGCAAAGTGATGCACTGGTGGCGTTCCGATTCCTTTATCAGCAAATTCTTCTTCGAGCTTGGGTCTGCCTGTTATGAAAGAAGTAATAACCTTATGATTTATTTTAAATTTATTTAAACTGCCGTTTTCAAATGAAGTAAAACCTAAGCATAATAGGGTAAATATTCTGCGAATTTGGACGAAGTCGAATCAGGGTCTTTACGTTTGTTTGAACCGGCATTCATAGCTTCGCAAAATCATTGATCTTCAACCTTTGCATCCTGCTTGCTGCCAAGCAGTCCATCAGCGTCGCGCTGTTCCAATTCCATTTTTGGTGTGGAGCTTTTGAGCCGTTTTTTCACTTCATTTATATGCTCATCTGGCGGAATTTGCTCCGGCAATGTGCCTCCAATACGTTTGATGGCATCGCGGACTTCTTTGCCGACTTGTTGATGAGTCTGAATAGCTTGGTGTTGATTATGGATTCTGTCCCGCGCCAATTTGTCGCGTGTTTGTGTCATACGGAATTGGTTGGCTGCTAGCTCCGTGGCATTCATTCGGTCCATGAGTTGTTCTTTGGTTGGAATGCCTTTCTTGGCCTTGATATCATCACTGCTTAGGCCGCCATAGAGTCCCTTGTATCCCGCGTCATGAAATACACCAAACATGCGGCTTTGCACGCCTGCCTGTTGGGCTGCGCCAGAAAGTGCCTTGAATTCTTCTGAGGTTTGCTTGCGCAACTCCAATCGTTCTAGGTCAGCGGCCATCTGATCAGACAGTTCCTGTCGTCTGGTCTGGATGGCAAAATATTTTTGGGCTTGAGCAATTTCAGGTTTGCGGGGATCGCCATTCTGTGCGATTAGATAACATGCGAATCGCGAAAGATGATAATCATCTACGAGCTGGACCGCACCTTTTCCGCCTGCGATCGGTTTGCCGGCGTTGGCAAAGTGATATTCTGGGGGATTTCCCGATTCATTACAGGAGGATATGGCTCTGTTAATAGTTTGTTCGAAACGCCGCCATTGGCTGTAACCCAGCAGCGGTTGTAAGTCGCGTGCACTCCAGTATTCAGCTCCATGTTGATTGGTCTGCTTTAGCGCCTCAAATGACTCACCACCGATAATTACTTCAATTTTTTTTGTCACGATTATCTCCTTTTGGCTTCAGGCAAGCTCCCATTCAATATTGAACAGAAGAGTTTCCTGTACTTGCTGCTGTAACTTCTGCTCTAAACCTTCAATCAATTGATTTCGATCTGCCTCAACTTGGTCTTGACGAATGAACAGCTCTTTCCGCAATTTACTGCGTTTGGTTTCCAATTCTCGTTGCCGCTTTTGTTGGGTAAGTTTTTGATCCAACGTGGGCGACATGGCCGCTAGCTTGCGGACTTCTTTAATTTCTCGATCGATTTCTTTTATTTCTTGTTCGAGCCCTAATTTCAAGTCATCTGCCCAAGCATCTAACTTTTCGACTTCTTGGTCGAAGTAACCTAAATTTCGTTGATCAATTTCTTGCAATAAGATCTGTTTACGTCTTTCGAGATCTACAGTTATTGCTGCTTGATTGTGGCTAATGGCAACAGACTCCACTTGAGCAGGAAGGCGAAGTAATTTTTCAGGATCGTCATCCGTTAATAAAGTTCCCTCTGCCGTTATTGCTGACACTATTAAATGCTGTTCTATTCTGTTTAACGCATCTACTGTAAGGAGTACGACACTCAAATTCCCTGTTTTGCCGCGATGTAGTTTAAGAGTACTTACCTGAGTGCCATAAGCATCATAATCAAACCGTAATATCGCCGGAGTTAATTGTCTGGATTTTGCTAGCTGTATCACCCACTCTGCCAATGGGTGATGCATACGATAGAGATATGCATCTCCATTCCTACGTGGTAACTCGTAACGGCCTAAAGGTATTTCAACCGAGGGCGCGCGTTTGAGGTCGAATCCACCTTGTTCATCAAATTCTGCAAAATTGGTCAATTCTGTTTGGGTTAAATCCATTAGCATGCGCTCGTAACGATTTAGCGTTGAGCGACTTGTTTCCGCGCGCATGCGTAATTTGGCTTGCACTTCTTCGTCGAAGTTTTCGAGTAAAAGCTGCTGGGTTTTAACCATCGCTTGATTAATTTCGCCAGAGAGGTCAGCCTGTAATTGCTTAAAGCTGGCTATTATTTCTGAGGCTTCGCGACAGTTGCGATAAATCTCTGCGATCCGTCGTTCGAAATTCACCCCCGACCCGATGGCGCCCAAGACTTCATCGCTTGCACCAAATACGCCTTCGAAAAGCTGAAATTTCTGCGCTAATAATTCATAGACCCGTCTATCTGCTTCATTGTTTAAATCCAAAAAATTCACTACCACCACATCGAATTTTTGGCCGTAGCGATGACACCTCCCGATACGTTGTTCGATGCGCTGGGGGTTCCATGGCAAATCATAATTAATAACCAAAGAGCAAAACTGAAGGTTAATCCCTTCGGCCCCGGCCTCGGTAGCAATCATTACCGTACCTTTTTCTTTGAAATACTCTACCAGTGCAGCTCGGGTATCCGCAGTTTTTGAACCAGTCACTTGGTCAGTGCCTGCGTGTTGTATTAGCCAATCCTTATAAATGGCTTGGGCGCGTTCATCACTATTGGTCCCATTAAAAAGAACGATATTCTCGCCATAGGTGGTTTCTTTTAAAAGATTGAGAAGATATCCCTGAGTGCGTTTTGATTCAGTAAAAATGATGGCTTTTTTGGGTGCTTTTAAACGAGTAAGTTCGGAAAATGCTTTTTCGAGAGCAGGTAGCAATGCATTACCTTTGGAGTTCTCACGGATATTGGTGGCCATTTCCTTCAAGCGCTTTAATTCTGCAACCTCTTTCTTAATCGCGTCTCGGGAATTCTGCAAATTGATACGTTCTGATGCAGTAGTTTCCTCTTCATCCCATTCTTCCTCGGTTTCGTTCAGTGTTTCAAAATCTGTGTCTAGAGCTTCGGAAAGATTAGGCACTTCAATTTGTTCATTGAGGATAGATTGAAGACGATTGGCCATTGTCTCCAATGCTCCGCCGATGGCATGACTTGATGAGGCAAGTAACTTCCATAGCACCAATGATATAAGGTGTCTTTGGCCATCAGGAAGTGCTATTAAATTCGGTCGACGTAAATACTCTGCTACTAATGTGGAGAGTTCTTGCTCTTCTAGTGAAGGGGTAAATTCTTGCACAATGGCGATGCGCGCGGTAAAGGGTACATATTGCTGAACTTGACGTCTTAGTGTGCGATTGCAGATGGGTGCAATGCGTGTGCGTAAGGCTTTGAATGTATGCTCACTCTTCGGCTGGCTGAATTGGGCGCGAAAACTGTCAACATCGCCAAAAACTCGCTCGTCGATAATGCTGACGAGCCCATAGAGTTCTAACAGTGAGTTTTGCAGCGGTGTCGCTGTTAGAAGTACCTTTGAGTGAACTCTTTCAAGTGCTGCTTTTAATGTTTTAGCGATTACATTGCTGGATTTGTAAACATTACGTAGGCGGTGTGCTTCATCGAGAACTACTAAGTGCCAGTCGATTTCTTTTAAATCGTCGGCTTTCGATTTAGCAAATTGATATGAGCAGATTATTGGGCCAGTGAGAAAACGAAATGGGTTCTGCTGTTCTTTTTTGCGAATGGCATTGTAATTTTTGGCTTCGAGAACTTCTCCTTTCAAGCCGAATTTATCTTGAAGCTCCTGATACCACTGCTTGCGTAAATTAGCTGGCACGATTATTAAGATATTTCGTTTGCGCTCGGCCCAGCGTTGCGCAATGACCAGGCCTGCCTCAATGGTTTTTCCAAGTCCAACCTCGTCGGCTAATAATACCCCTTGAGACAATGGATTTTGGCAGGCGAATAGTGCTGCTTCCACTTGATGGGGATTTAGGTCGACTTGCGCACTAACAAGGGTGGACGCAATTGAATCCATAGAGTCACTGGCTGCTACACGCGTTAGTTGCCAAGCGTAATAGAGGCTTTGGTAAGGAGTAAGCAGCTGCTGATTCGACAACTTTTCTCTCTCTAGATTATACATTCATCATCGGTCTGCATTGTACCTTCTCTTCTGAGAGTGTCCTACAGGTTGGGTTCTATAAATTGATTAATACTTTTTCAGGCACTAAGTGCACATCCCAATGAGTTCAACATCAAGCGATGATCCGGAAATAAATACACGAAGAATTTATGTTTTGATGTGAGTGTATTTTGTTCTTTCGAAAAATTCTGCGGGTGAAATAGACGCGCTTTTTAGGTTACAATCCTCAACCTTTGCAGAATCAGCAACAACTACCGGTGAGCCTCCCATGTTTACAAAAGATATGACCATTGCAGAGTATGACGCAGATCTCTGGAACGCGATTCAGAAAGAAAATTTGCGTCAAGAACAACACATCGAACTTATTGCCTCCGAAAACTACGCCAGCCCGCGTGTCATGCAAGCGCAGGGCACAGTGTTGACCAATAAATACGCCGAAGGTTATCCCGGCAAACGTTATTACGGCGGTTGCGAAAACGTCGATATCGTTGAAGAATTGGCTATTGAAAGAGCGAAGCAATTGTTTGGAGCTGATTATGCCAATGTGCAACCCCATTCCGGCTCACAGGCAAATTCGGCCGCTTATATGGCAATGATGAAAGCGGGCGACACCTTGTTGGGTATGAGTCTAGCCCACGGCGGTCATTTGACCCATGGGGCAGCGGTAAGTTCTTCTGGCCGCATTTATAATGCGGTGCAGTATGGCTTGAATCCAGCGACCGGAGAGATCGATTATGAAGAGGTCGCAAGGCTCGCGGATCAACACAAACCTAAAGTTATCGTCGCGGGATTTTCCGCTTACTCGCGCATTATCGATTGGCAAAAATTTCGCGAGATAGCCGACAGCGTCGGCGCTTATTTTATGGTGGACATGGCACACGTGGCAGGTTTAATCGCTGCGGGTATTTATCCTAATCCAGTACCTTACGCTGATGTGGTTACCTCGACGACGCACAAAACTTTGGGCGGACCACGCGGTGGCTTAATTCTGGCGAAAGCGAATGAAGAGCTAGAGAAAAAACTTAACTTTGCCGTATTTCCCGAAAGTCAGGGCGGACCATTGATGCATGTGATTGCCGCCAAAGCCGTCTGCTTTAAAGAAGCCCTCAGTCCTGAATTTAAAGCTTATCAACAGCAGGTTGCGGTGAATGCGAAGGTTATGTGCAAAGTATTCCAAAGCCGTGGCATTAATATTGTCTCCAAAGGTACTGATAATCACCTCTTTCTGGTGGATCTGATCGGCAAGGACTATACCGGAAAAGAAGCCGATGCTGCTTTAGGCGAAGCCAATATCACCGTGAACAAAAACGCTGTGCCCAATGATCCACGTCCGCCCTTTGTCACCAGTGGCTTGCGAATTGGTACACCGGCGATTACCCGTCGCGGTTTTAAAGAGGCGCAGACTGAAGCATTGTCCGGTTGGATATGTGATGTGCTTGACGCGCTGGAAAATGGCAACAAAGATAAAGTGATAGCCGAAGTAAAACAAAAGGTATTGGCGATCTGCGCCGAGTTTCCCGTTTATAAATAGGCATTTTCATGCATTGTCCGTTCTGTTCAGCAGAAGATACTAAAGTGGTTGATTCACGCCTGGTCGCCGAAGGCAACCAGGTGCGCCGTCGTCGCATGTGTCTATCCTGTTCGGAAAGATTCACTACCTATGAAATGGCCGAGTTATTGATGCCGCGATTGATTAAGCAAGATGGCAGTCGCGAGCCCTTCGATGAAGAAAAACTCCGCTCAGGAATGTTGCGCGCATTGCAGAAAAGACCTGTCGGATTGGAACAGATAGAAAGTGCGATCAACCAGATCAAACGTTATCTTCAAGCCACCGGCGAACGTGAGATTCGGTCTGTCGTCGTGGGTGAAAGAGTTATGGAGCAACTGCGACAATTAGACGAAGTCGCTTATGTGCGATTTGCCTCGGTATATCGCCGGTTCAAAGATGTCAGTGAGTTCAAGGTAGAGATCGATAAACTAGGCCAAAAACCTGAGCCCGCAGTGGAATTAAAAGCGGAATTAAAAGCGGAAGTAAAAACTGACGAACTGTTAGAAGAGCACTCCACTGTATTACAGACACCAACAGCGGATTAGTTCACCAATAAAACCCCACAAGCGTCGTGCACGCTACAGACTCTTACCATGCTTGATGTCAAACACAATCACTTTATGGCCTCGGCAATCCGCTTAGCAGAGCGAGGTCTCTATACCACCATGCCCAACCCGCGTGTCGGTTGTGTCTTGGTAAAAGACGCGCAGATTGTGGGGCAGGGATGGCATCAAAAAGCTGGCGAAGGACATGCTGAAGTTAACGCGCTGGCCGCGGCGGGTGAGTTGGCGAAGGGCGCAACCGCTTATGTGACCTTAGAACCGTGCAATCATCACGGCAAAACACCGCCGTGTTGTGACGCACTGATCGCCGCTGGAGTGTCAGCTGTCGTAGTCGGCATGGTTGACCCCAATCCGCTGGTGGCCGGCAAGGGTATAGAAAAATTGCGCCAGGCGGGTCTTGATGTGATTGTCGGTGTACTTGAAGCCCAAGCTGAAGGACTCAATCCTGGATTTAATAAACGTATGCGCAGTGGCCTGCCATATGTGCGCTGTAAAATGGCCATGAGCCTTGATGGGCGCACTGCGATGGCAACGGGTGAAAGCCAATGGATTACTGGGGCGGCCGCGCGCAGCGATGTGCAACGGCTCCGAGCGCGTAGTTGTGCCATCATTACCGGGATAGGATCAGTTCGACAGGATGATGCATCGCTGACGGTTCGCGAAGAAGAGTTGGGATTGGAACCCGCAGAGAATCGCGTTGCCAGTGCGAAACAACCCTTGCGGGTACTGCTCGATTCAAACTTATCGATCAAACCTAACGCCAAACTCCTGCTGGGTCCGAATAAAACCGTTATTGTCGGCGCTGATTTTGCGGTGGAAACCGCCAATAGATTGAGTTCACTGGCGCATGTTGAAGTATGGCAGTTACCCCAGAGTGAAGGGCGTATTGATCTGCTAGCGTTATTAAAAAAGTTGGCTCAACAGGAATGTAACGAAGTGTTAATTGAAGCGGGTTCCACCTTAGCGGCCGCGGCATTAAGAGCAAATATAATTGATGAGCTGATAATTTACATGGCGCCCAAATTATTAGGCAGTACGGCGAAACCGCTGTTTGAATTGCCCATTATGAGTATGGCTGAAGGACTGCCTTTAACAATCGCCGATATTCGTGCTGTTGGCGATGATTGGCGTATTACTGCTATTCCTAAGGCCAAATAATATGTTTACCGGCATTGTGCAAGCGATAGGTCGAATTGTCCGAATTGAACCACACAACGGTGACATAAAGTTGCGGGTAGCCAGCGGTGATCTAGATCTCGCGGATGTTCAGTTGGGCGATAGCATCGCAACGAACGGTGTCTGCTTGACGGTGACCAATCTATCGGGAGATGGTTACTGGGCGGATGTTTCACTTGAAACACTCGCGCATTCAACGATAGGTGATCTAGCGATTGGTGCGCGCGTTAATTTAGAAAAAGCCCTTATGCCCACCAGCCGTCTTGGTGGCCATATTGTCAGTGGCCATGTGGATGGAGTAGGTGAAGTCATGGCTATGTCTAAGGATGCGCGATCGGTCAAAATACGCATTCGCGTTCCCGCCGCTTTATCGCGTTATATTGCGCATAAAGGTTCCGTCTGTGTCGATGGGGTAAGTCTGACGGTCAACGAGGTGGCGGGGGCTGAGTTTGAGCTGAATATTGTTCCGCATACGCTGCAGCAAACTATACTGGAAGAATACCATGTGGGCAGAAAGGTCAATCTCGAGGTTGATATTATTTCCCGCTATTTAGAACGATTGTTGTTAGATTCTGGCGGAACAGATGCCAGCGCAAAAGCAGAAAAAAATCCGCTAACCTTGGGATTTTTGGCGGAGCATGGTTTTTTAAAGCGCTAATAAAGATTTGATAATATAGATGCAAATTTCATTGTGAGTGAGTGTTATGACAAGTATTAAAACAATTGAAGGCAACTTCATCCCCAATGGTGCAAAGTACACCCTAGTGGTTGGACGATGGAATGGTTTTGTCGTCGAGAGCCTGGTCGCAGGCGCCATCGACTCGCTTAAACGTCACGGCGTGGGCGAAGAGAGTATCACCATTGTGCGCGTACCGGGGGCATTTGAAATTCCGCTCGTCGTACAAAAAGTTGCTGAAAAAGGCCAATGTGATGCGATTATTGCGTTGGGCGCAGTGATTCGCGGTGGCACTCCGCACTTTGAATATGTGGCGGGTGAATGTGTTAAAGGACTGGCTCAGGTATCGCTTGCAGCTGGTATACCGGTATCTTTTGGCGTGCTGACGGTAGATACTATCGAGCAAGCGATTGAACGCTCCGGCACCAAGGCGGGTAATAAAGGCGCTGAGGCGGCGGAATCCGCGATTGAAATGGTCAGTCTGTTAAAAAATCTTTAAGCTGCGCTGAAAACTAATCTGCATCGTAACTAATCTGCATTGTAACAATGGTGCGAACTCAAAGTGAGTAGTATGGAACAAAAACCTAATCCAACTCTGCGCCATAAAGCGCGACATTACGCGATGCAAGCGCTGTATCAGTGGCAAATGGCTGGCGCAACCCTGAATGCAATCGAAGCGGAATTTCACGCCGACTATGATATGACGAAAGTCGACGTGGCCTATTTTCATGAAATTCTGCACGGTGTGCCTCAAATGCTTTCGGAACTTGAAGCGTTGATTGAACCGGTAATAGATCGCAAGCTTACTGAGCTTGATCCGATTTCTCGGGCACTTTTGCGCATGGGCGTCTATGAGTTAGTAAATCGTATCGATGTGCCTTATCGTGTGGTGATTAATGAGACTGTGTCACTGGCGAAAAAATTTGGTGCCGAAGATAGCTACAAATATGTTAATGGCGTACTTGATGTCATTGCCAAGGATGTGCGGCGTGTCGAAGTGAGCGCTGAAAAATAAAAATGAAGGTGAATAAATAATACTTCAGTAAAAACAGTGGCGCTCGCAATATGGCACTTTCAGAGTTTCAATTAATCCAACGCTACTTCAGTGATATCTCCCTCGACGCGAATCATGTAGTGCTTGGCGTTGGCGATGATTGTGCGGTGTTGGAACCCACAGTTGATTGCTGTACGACTCTTTCCATAGATACCTTAGTAAGCGGCGTGCATTTTCCCGCTGACGCTGCGCCTTTCGATATTGCGCAGCGCGCGCTTGCAGTCAACCTCAGTGATATCGCGGCTATGGGAGCAAAACCCAGTTGGTTTTTGCTGGCGATCACTTTACCAGAGGTTGATGAATACTGGCTGCAGCAATTTTCAAATGGGCTGAGAAGCATAGCTCAGCAATATCACTGCCCCTTAGTGGGCGGCGATACAACACGCGGCCCGCTATCCATTACTATTCAGGTTGGCGGCACAGCGAAAAAAAATCAATTGTTGACGCGTCACGGTGCAAAAGTAGGTAATGAAGTTTATATCACCGGAATTGTAGGTGATGGCGCTGCTGCACTCCAACTGATTCAGAAAAAAATCTCGGTAAAAGATCAAGTGGCTGCAAATTATTTGTATGAACGCTTTTATTCGCCGACTCCACGTATTGCGGTGGGAAGTTTGTTAGCTGGCATAGCTACCGCGGCCATTGATGTGTCCGATGGTTTGGCGGCTGATGTGAATCATATTGCTGAAAAAAGCGCTGTCGGCATCACGCTTGAAATAGACAAACTGCCCTATTCGCCAGCGATGAAGGCATTGTTTTCCGCCGAGCAGTGTCGCAATTTTGCTGTTGCGGGCGGTGATGACTATGAGTTGTGTTTTACACTGCCAACGAATTGTTTGTATCTCATCGAAAAAATTCAACAACAGACCGGCGTGCCGATCACTAAGATAGGCACAGTAACCGCAGGCAGTGGGTTAACTTGTGTTGATCAACACGGCAGTGTTATAGAATTGCAATCCTTGGGTTATCAGCATTTTTAAATACACCTTTCATGTTAAAAATCTTATTGAGTTAACTTCAATTGATGGCAAATTTCACACCTAAAAGTGTTTGGCACAATCCAATACATTTTCTCGCTTTCGGTTTTGGCAGCGGTGCTGCACCCAAAGCGCCGGGCACATTCGGAACCCTGGTTGCAGTGTTGATTTATCTCGGGCTGCAATATTTCTCGTTGTTTACTTACAGCCTAATCGTCATATTTAGTTTTATCTTTGGTGTTTACCTCTGCGAAAAAACCTCGCGCGATCTTGCTGTGCACGATCATTCAGGCATTGTCTGGGATGAATTTGTCGGCTATTGGATAACGATGTGGTTTGCCCCCATGGGTTGGGTTTGGATAATCGTTGGCTTTGTCTTGTTTCGACTTTTTGATATTTGGAAACCCTGGCCGATCAGTTGGTGTGATCAAAAAATTCCGGGCGGTTTTGGTATTATGTTCGATGATGTGGTTGCAGGATTCTTCGCTTTAATTTCGTTAAATCTGCTCGCTCTATTAATTCTTTAGCCTAACTACAGGCTGTTCACCGAATCGCGGCTAAAGCCGCGAAAATATTCTGTCTTTATAATCAAATGTACACTTTGGTATTTTTCTTAAAGACAAAGAATCCAATCAATACAGTGGATGCAACCTATACTCAAGAAGATATTAAGAAAAAAGCTGGTGTGGTTTTTTGCCCATAGCTCTGTGGTTAATTAGCTGTAGTCGGGTATTTAATTTGAAGTTTGTAGTCCTCGCAAAAACGCTGTTGATTACGCTGGCACTGAGTTTTATCTCAGTGCCGGTTTGTGCCATAGATCGTGTTGAGATTTTGGCGCTCTTTAATGAGCGAGCGGTCCTTCTAATAAACGGCGCACAACATTTATTAAAAGTCGGTTCTAGCAGTCCTGAAGGTATTCGTCTTTTATCTGCCACGCCAAAAGTCGCTGAGATTGAGTGGGCAGGAGAACGTCAAACACTCTATTTGTCGCGACAAATCTCTTCCGGTTATACCGAAGCCCAAGGTCAGGCCATCGCCATCCCACACAATTGGCAGGGGCAGTATGTAACGGAGGGCGCTATTAATGGCCGTACAGTGCAATTTTTAGTGGATACCGGCGCTAATGTGTTGGCCATGAATTCTCATGAGGCAAAAAATCTGGGCATCGATTATCTGGCGGAAGGTAATAAAATTACGATCGCGACAGCGAGTGGGATTTCCACCGGTTATGAAATCATGCTGGATTCAGTCAGCGTCGGTGGCATCCAAGTTCAACAGGTCAAGGCCACTGTGTTAGAGGGAGATTATCCCCAGGTCACCTTGCTTGGCATGACGTTTTTGCATCACGTAGATCTGCGTGAGTCGAGTGGCATCATGTATTTAGAAAAAGATTTTTAGTCATTTAGGATGAATTCTTCTGCCTATTGATTGAACAGGCATATGATTTGTCTGGGTTTTGCCCGCAACTAATCCTATAAAAAGTCGCCAGCGAGAGTCGCAAGCTGTTAGAATGGCTGCCCTTTCAAGTGGTACTTTTAATCAAGCAGTACTTTCTATCAAACACAAAAAGTACCTTAAAAAAAAGTACCTTCAAATAGGCAGACGCTGAGGTCTAATTTGTGACGGTCGGTTATGTAGAGTCCTGTAAGTTACCCACCAAATGGGGCGTCTTTGAGATGCACGGGTTTGAAGACCCGCAGACTGACAAAGAACATGTGGTCCTGACATTGGGTGATGTGGCCAGCGGCGAGCCTGTGCTAATTAGAATTCACTCTGAGTGCCTGACGGGTGATGGTCTCTTCAGTCTGCGTTGCGATTGCGGCTCTCAACTTGAAGCGGCCCTGAGCCAAATAGCAGAACAGGGTCGAGGTGCACTTTTTTATTTGCGCCAAGAAGGTCGCGGCATTGGCTTGATGAATAAAATCAGAGCTTACAATCTGCAAGACGCTGGCGCTGATACAGTCGAAGCCAATGAACAATTGGGTTTTGGCGCGGATATGCGCGATTACTCAATCTGTAAACCCATGTTTAAATACCTTGGCATTCACCGGGTAAGACTCCTCACCAATAATCCGCGTAAGGTCAATGCACTGTCTGAAATGGGTATTGAAGTAGTTGAGCGCGTGCCG
>OBEQ011279721.1_pt1 | contig 25424 bp, 28 predicted proteins | sample 1670901 | NCBI WGS metagenome assembly OBEQ01 (sample SAMEA104232315, study PRJEB22302) | groundwater metagenome | biome: forest; feature: aquifer; material: groundwater | place: USA | collected 2011-08-07 | depth 5.4 m | reverse complement strand
GCGTCATATAATCGCCATATTTTTTTAAAACAGAATATGCCTTGACAAATTCTTCCGCCATTTCCTTTTGATTTTTATATTGTTTATTCGTTGCAGCAATACTTATTCCAATTGGAACATTTGAACTTTTTTTGACAGTAAACTGTTCCAAATTTTTTGCAACTATATATGCACCCTTACTTTTCAAACCAAAATTTACAAGAATACTTTTATCGTCAGGCAATCTTATAAGATGAGGTGTTTTGTTTCCTTCATACGGCTCATAGGTAATACTTCCAACTTCTAAAAATCCAAATCCAAATGCGGGAAGAAACTGTATAAGTTTTGCATCTTTATCAAACCCCGCAGCGAGTCCAACAGGATTTTGAAAATACATTCCCGCTATCTCTTGCTCAAGTCTTTTATTTTTATAATTATAAAATGAGGAAAATAGTTTTTGCAAATGAAATTTTGTCGCAAGTCCGCCAAGAAATAGTACTGCATCATGTACAAATTCAGGATTCAATCGAAAAAGAATTTTTTTTACAAAGGAATACATATTATTTTTTAACAATTTGAACCACATATTTTCCCATTTTTTCAATTTCATCTTTGAATAATTTAGGATTTATTTTTTCATCATGTTCAACTACGCCATTTCCTGTCTTAAAATCAACAGAAGAGGAAGTAACACCTTTAATGTCAATTAGTAGATCTTCAATGAGTAATTTACAAGAATTGCAATGCATTCCTTTTACAGTAAATTTTGTTATCATTTTGTAACCTCCATTCTTTTTTATTTTTTGTTCTTTTTATTTTTTTAAGTTTTATTTAATTCTCCTGTAGTTTGTTTTGCATTCGAAATAACAGTAAACGACGCTCCTCTCGTTGTCATCCCCATTGGACATGAAAAAGGAATTTTTCCAAGTTTATCAGGAGTAAATCTGATAATTTTCTCACCTGAACTTGGCAAAAGTTCTGTAATTTTAAGAGTTGGAAGAGTTACAACATGTGCACATCCTGAAGCATCTGTTGAATCAATATGCCATTCAACAGGAACTCCTTGTTCAACAGTAAAATGATCAGGAGTGTATGTTAAACCATCGATCTTCATCAAAATTATCTGTTTTCCATCGACAATTGTAATTGGTGAAACATCAACAACTGTTTTTTTCAGAGCAACTCCACTTAATGCAAGTCCATTTGAAATATTAAAAACTCCAAGAACAATAATTAAAACAGCTGCAAACGTCATAAAATGACGCTGCACGTTTCCTTTAGCAAAACTTGAAAACGCGCCGATACCTGCGAGCGCGGGTAATGTTCCGAGAGAAAAAACGAGCATAGTAAGAGCGCCTGTTACAAAATCTCCCTTACTCAAAACGTAAAGCTGTAATGCTTGAGTAAACCCGCAAGGTAAAAAGAATGTTGACATTCCAAAAAGAAATGCACTTGATGCGTGTCTTCCTTTTTTCTCAGCATGAGAATAAGCATGATGTGCAAAACTTTTCGGAAGTTTAAATTGAAATTTGTGAAGACCTGGAAAAATTTGAAGCAATTGAATTCCCATAAAAATCATAAGAACACTTGTAATTACAATAATTATTCCCGTCATTTTCAAAGATAAACTTATTTCAGAACCAATAAAACCAATAAATCCTCCAAAAAGTGTATATGAAAAAATGCGACCAATATTAAAATATAAATGAGGCATCATCTTTTCATAACTCGTAAGCGTTGGATGAAGTTCATTATATTTTGTAGCAACTGCGAGAAGAAGTCCGCCTGAAACTGCAAGACAAGAAGACGTTGCTGCGACAAGACCAATTGTAAAAATAAATCCATAACTCATATTTTCAGTAACACTAAATCCATTTGGCAAAAGATCGAACTTTCGCATAAATAAATAAAGAACAAAAACTATTCCTAAAACAACAAGTATCTCCCAATATTTTTTTTTATCATTTACAAAAAAAGATTCATCACTCTTTTTATCACAAAGAACATATCCTTTGTCTGCAACTGCCGCTTGTAAATTTTCAAGAGTAATATGATTTGCACAATTAATTACTGCTTCTCCTTTCTCTCGAGAAACACTCACATGATCTACGCCAGAAATTTTGCGTAATTTTCTCTCAATAATAATTTCGCAACTTGCACAAGTCATTCCCTGAATGTGTACTTTCATTTCTTTCATAGTATTAATTCACCATTATTTTTTTATTCTTTTTTATTTTGATATCATTCTTATTTTATTAATTAATTTTTTAACTATTTCATTTTATCAGTTTATTTACTTTATGTATCAATTACTTCAATAACTTCAATAACTTCAATAACTTCAATAACTTCAATAACTTCAATAACTCTAAAAAGTTACTTTACAATTTTTTACCTTTTAAAAGTAAAGCATTTGTTACAACACTTACTGAACTTAGTGCCATTGCTCCTCCTGCAATCATGGGACTCAAGAGCGCGCCAGTAAATGGATACAGTACTCCTGCTGCAATTGGAATTCCAAGTATATTATAGATGAGCGCCCAAAACATTCCTTGTTTTATTTTTGTCATTGTAAGTTTACTTAATCGAATTGATCTTGGAACATCAAGAAGATTATTGCGCATAAGAACAATATTTCCTGTTTCCATTGCAACATCTGTTCCAGAACCCAAAGCGATTCCAATATCTGCTTGCGCAAGCGCAGGCGAATCATTAATACCGTCGCCAACCATCGCAACAGTTCCTTTTTTTTGCAGTCGTTTTACATACATCGCTTTTTCTTCAGGAAGAACTTCCGCAAAAAAATGTTCAATTCCAACTTTTTTTGCAATTGCTGCAGCCGTTCTTCTATTATCTCCCGTAATCATAAATGGAACAATGCGCATTCTTTTTAAAATCTCAATTGCCATTCGAGAATCAGGTTTTACTTCATCAGCAACTGCAATAACTCCAATAACTTTATTTGCCTTATTTTTCTCTGCAAGAATCATTGCAGTTCTTCCATTTTCTTCATATTGATCTATTACCATCTGAACTTCTGCAAGAGAAACATGCTGATCTTTCATTAATTTTTGATTTCCAAAATGATATTTCTTTTTCTTTATTGTCCCTGTAACACCATGTCCTGGAACTGCAGAAAATGCAGAAACTATTTGAAAAGAAATGTTTTTATTTTTTGCATAATTACATATTGCATCTGCTAAAGGATGTTCTGATTTTTTTTCAATACTTGCAGCAATTGCTAAAACAATATCTTCTTTTCCTTTTTGAACACTCATAATATCTGTAACTTCAGGTTGTCCTTTTGTAATTGTTCCTGTTTTATCAAAAAGTACGAATCGTACTTTATGAGCACTTTCAAGTGCATCTCCTCCTTTAATTAAAATTCCATTTCTCGCACCTTTTCCTGTTCCAACCATAATTGCCGTCGGAGTTGCAAGACCTAATGCACAAGGACACGCAATAACAAGAACTGCAACAGTTGCTCTAAGTGCGAATGCAAGAGTTGAATGAAGAAAAGTATACCAAAGTAAAAATGTTAAAACAGCAATAACTAAAACAATGGGAACAAAATATGAACTTATGCTATCTGCAAATCGTTCAATGGGTGCTTTTTTTGTTTGCGCATCTTCAATGAGTTTAATAATTCTTGAAAGAGTTGTATCTGCTCCAACTTTTGTTGCCTGCATAATAAAATGACCTTGTTTATTTATCGTCGAACCAATTACTGTTTCTCCTTTCTTTTTTTCTACAGGAATACTTTCTCCGGTAATCATGCTTTCATCAATTGCGCTAAATCCTTCAATAATTACTCCATCAACCGGAATTTTTTGTCCAGGTTTTACAATAATCTTATCGCCAACAATAACATCATCAAGAGAAATTTCTACTTCTTTTCCATCCCGAAGAACAATTGCCGTTTTCGCTCCAAGAGTCATAAGTTTTGTAATTGCTTCACTTGTTTTTCCTTTTGCAACCATTTCAAGATATTTTCCGAGGAGAACAAGAGTAATAATAACTGCAGATGCTTCAAAATAGGTATCAGCAAATGGATCGAAAAAAACAACATATACTGAATACACATAAGCAACCGTTGTTCCAAGAACAATAAGAGTATCCATATTTGCAGTTTTATTTTTAAGAGCGCTAAACGCGCCTTTATAAAAAGGAGCTCCAATAAAAAACTGAACAGGAAATGTTAACAATAAGAGAAAATAATCTTGAAAAAGAAATGCATTTCTCATAAGAAACATACCGACTATCGCAATGGGAATTGTAATAATAACACTCAAGATAACTCGCATACGTGCTTTTTTCATTTCACGCATACTTTTTATTTTTTCAATATTTTCTTGTTCAAGAACATGAGCAGTATATCCCTTTTCTTGAATTGCAGATATAAGTTTTCCATCATCTGCAAGATTAGGATCAAAATCAACTGTTGCTTTTTCCGTTCCATAATTTACTTGTGCACTTATAACTCCAGGTACTTTTTGAAGAGCTCTTGTAATAATTGCAGAGCAACTTGCACAATGCATCCCTGTTATTTTAAATACTTTTTTCATGTTTCTCCTTATGTTGATGTAATAGTTTACAACAATATTCTTCCATATGTTCATCTATTAAATTCATAAGTGGCTTAATTGTTTTTTGATTAATGGCATAATATCTGAACTTTCCTCGAGAAGAAAGTTTTATCATCCCATGAAGAAGTAATATCTTAAGATTATGCGACACCATTGTTTGTTCAAACTTTGTTGCTTTACAAATATCTGTAACATTTTTTTCTCCTGTTCGTAATACATTAAGAATGCTGAGTCTATTAGGATTTGCAAGTGAGAAAAAAAAGAGTCGGTACACTTCAATTGCATGTTTCATACATGATGAAAACATCATATGATATAAATATCTTTTGTTTTCATTTCTTTTGTTATCTGTTTTGTTATCTCATTTGTCATTTTTTCATATATCTTTTATTATATCTTTTATTATATCTTTCGTTACAAGATTCGTAAATCTTATAAATAAGTTCTTTATATTAAACAAGTATGATCATAAAAAAGAGATATCTTAAATATAGTTTTTATGCAATTATTCTTTTTGCTCTCATTTATTTTTTCTTTTTTCGAGCAACATATCCAACTATTCACACAGTAAAACCCATCTATGGAAATTCTGATGCTAAAGTAAAGATAGTTGAATTTGGAGATCTTCAATGTCCTGGATGTAAAGCTGCCGAACCTTCAATTGAAACAATCAAAGCAGAATTTAAAAATAGTATTAGTTTTCAGTTTTATCATTTTCCAATCATGCAAAAACATGTATATGCGCAAAAAGCAGCAGAAGCAGCAGAATGTGCAAATGATCAAGGAAAATTTTTTGAGTTTATCGAACTTGCGTACAAATTTAGTCCCGAATTACAGACAGCAAATTTAAAAGAAATTGCAAAACAAGTAGGTCTTGACGTCAAAAATTTTACTGCCTGCCTTAATTCTGGTGCTAAATGGTCAGAAGTAAATACTGATTATGAACTTGGCATTGCAAAAAATGTACAAGGAACACCGACAATTTTTATAAATGGAAAAATAGCGCCAAATTGGGATGTGCAAACACTAAGAGACATGATTAAAAAAGCGCAATAGATAGAAAATAATAAATATTTTTTATTTTAAAAATTTTTCTTTTGGTTCAAATTTTTTATTTTTTCTTAAATATCTCTCCATTTGTTTTTTTGTAAGAAGACCTTTTTCTGGTCCGATTTCTCCTAACACACTTGCAGCATTAAAGGTTCCCCATTTCATCGCTTCGGATATCGAATTGTTATTTTGAAGCGCACATATAAATGCAGTAGCATAACTGTCTCCACAACCAGTTCTCTCAATTACTCTCGCAGGAAATATGGGTAAAGAAAACATTTTTTTTCCATCAAATATGTATGAACCTTTTTCTCCGTCAGTAATTACAACTATCTTTATTCCAAAAGAATATAATTCTTGAAGAAGAAATTCTATTTTCATTCCTCCTTTCTTTTCACAGATAAGCTCTGCTTCTTCTTTGTTTACAAAAAGAACTTCTGTTCTTTTAAAAAGAGGAAGAAGTCCTTCTTTTCTCATTTTCAATTGATGCGTTCCTGGATTAAATCCAAGTTTTACTTGCGGATTTTTCTTGAGATATAATTCAATTTGTATATGCAATTTTTTTAGAGAATTATTTAATGGTCCCATCGATGTAAGATAAATCCAATCTGTTTTTTCAAATAGAGGAAGAGAATAATTTCTTTCAACATGATAGACAAGAATTGTTCTTTCACCTTTAACACTCAGAACTGCTGAAATATTTGTCGCCTGCTTTTTTACGTTTTGAATATATTTTCCAGAAATACCCTCTGCAAGAATAGATTTTTTTATTTCATGTCCGCTGGGATCATCTCCAAGAACAGAATAAAATGCAGTTTTAAGACCCAATCTTGCAGAACCAACTGCATTATTTGCGGCATTTCCTGCGACAGTTCTTACATATTTATCGACAGGCAATTTTGTTCCGAAGGGAATTTCAAGAACACAGTCTTGTTTTCTTAGTTTACAAGTAACATGAACATCATGAAAGAAAAAAAAATTATCAATAGTTGCATCGCCAATAGAGATAATATCAAATGTCATTCTTCACCTAAAAAGAAAGAATAACAATAGAGTTTAAAAGGATTGTGGCGAAAAGAAGGGAAAAAGAACATAAAAAAATACACAACCATTCTTATTTTTAGAATAGAACTGATTCAACATTATATTATTTATATTTTCCTTTTAATCTTCTCCAAAATCAAATCACTATACGAACAAGAAATTAAATCTTCTTTTTTTATTTTAAGATGGGACATATAGAATTCACATTGACCAAGAAGTTTTTCTCGACCGATATCTCCTTTCATATCTATCGCTTCAATTTCACAAAAACTGCCCAGATCTTTTACAATATCGACATGAAATTTTACATTGTCAATAAAATAGATGTGTCTTTTCTTATCAACAACTGCGAGAATTCCTAAGGACTCTGCAAGTATTTCTTTAAGTGTTGTTTCCTTGAGTGTTGTTTCCTTGAGTGTTGTTCCTTTCTGTCGCGTTTCTTTTGGTATAGAATAAAGTATTACCTTTGACTCTTTGGGTCCTTCTTGATTACTTCTCTTGTAAAAAACAAGTGCATTTTCAATATTACCTTCACGTAATTTTAATCTTCCATCAGGTACATTAAAATAGGTATCAATCTGATTATCACAGCCTTTGTATATTGCATTCTTTTCATGAAGAAGAGAACGTACTTCATGAGGATCAGAACATACTGCTTTGATTTCGACATTAAGATGCATTTTTATTAGAAAATATGTGTACTTTTTATAATGTTGGAAAGCTACTAAACCTAAAAAGAATAAGAAAATAAAAAAAATTTATATCTGAAAAGAAAAAAAGAATTTCTTAAGAATAAAAAATAAAAAGTGGGTAAAAATACCCAAAAAATTACCTAAAATCTTCGTGGTGGAGCTCGCTTTCTAAAGCAGTCCTTACAATAAACCGGTTTGTTGCCATCTGGCTTGAATGGAACTTGTGATTTTTGTCCACAATCTGCGCATGTAATATCATGCATTTCTCTTGGTTCTCCGTATCCGCCACTGCTACCGCCGCCGAAACCGCCGCTTCGTGGTCTATCGTTATTTCTGTCGCCATAACCCATGGTGTATTCACCTAAATTCGTTCAATACTTTATCTACCTATTCGTTCGAGAATTACCTCTTCTGAATCTGTATGTGTCACAAAAAAGAGGTTTTATTTATAAAACTATTGGTCAATACAGTTCAAAACTCAAATAACCAAACAATACGAACCGATAAATCAAAAAAAGTACTCCTCTAAAACGCGAGAAGAAATGCTCACCTTATTTTCCATTGTAAAAAAAGTAGCTAAAACAAAGTAGTAAAAGAATACTTCATTTTTCAAGTAATCTTTAAAAAACCATTCACATATGTTCATTAAAAGAGAGGTGAATTTTGTGGCAACAATTGCTTTTTTTGAATTAGAAGACTGGGAAAAAGAGTATGCAAGACAAAAATTGACAGGTCATGTTCTTGAATTTATTGATGCACATGTATCAAATGAAAATATTGCAAAAGCAAAAGATGCAGACATTATTGCTTGTTTTATCTACTCGCAATTTACAAAAGAACTTCTTTTAGAATTACCAAAAACAAAACTTATCACAACAATGTCAACAGGTTTTGATCATATCGATCTTCAAACATGTAGAGAAAAAAATATTCTTGTTGCAAACGTTCCATCCTACGGTGAAAACACTGTTGCAGAACACGCATTTGCCTTACTCCTTGCACTATCTCGAAAAATTATTCCTTCAGTTGAACGCACAAGAAAAGTAAACTTCAATCTTGATGGACTTCGAGGATTTGATTTGAAAGGAAAAACAATTGGAGTAATTGGTACAGGAAAAATCGGACAACATCTCATTCGTATGGCAAAAGGATTTGAGATGAATGTTATTGCATTTGATCTCTTTCCGAATCAAAAAGCTGCACAAGAACTTGCCTTTACGTATCTTTCACTTTCTGAACTTTTTTCACAATCAGATATAATCTCTCTTCATATACCTTACAATCAAACAACACATCATCTCATAAATAAAAAAAATATTTCACAGATAAAAAAAGGAGCAATACTCATAAATACTGCACGAGGAGGTCTTATTGAAACAGAAGCACTCGTACTTGCGCTTCAAGAAGGAATTATTGCAGGCGCAGGTCTTGATGTACTTGAAGAAGAAAATTTTGTAAGAGAAGAAAAACAACTTTTAACAAAACAATTTCAAAAAGAATCAGATCTTCATATTGTTCTCGAAGACCATGAACTTTTAGCAATGGAAAATGTTCTTATAACACCACACAACGCATTTAACAGTACAGAAGCACTCATGCGAATCCTTGACACAACACTTGACAACATCAATTCATTCCTCAATGAAAAACCAATAAATATTATAAAATAAAAAAGAAAAAAACAAAAAAATCATAAAAAGAGAATAGATTATGAAAATAGAATAAATTATGAAAATAAATAAAAAAGAAAAAAATAAGATAAGAAATAAAAAAAAGTAGAGATAAAAAATAAAAAAGATAAAATATAAAAAAAACTGCAAATGAAAACAATAATCATTATTACCTGTGCATTTCTTTCACTTATTTTCTCTATGACTGGACTCTTTCTTCTGGGTTCATATTTTACTGATCAAACAAAACCTGAAATTACGGGCTTTGTAACAGAACAAGAATACATACAATCACAAGAAAAAAGTCCCCTCTTTCCTTGGTTTATATCTTCTTTTGTTTTTCTTACATTTATTACAGTGGGATTTATTGTAGTGATGCAAAAAGCAAGACCTGATAATAGTTTACCCGATTCTATCTTTTTAAGAAATAAACCGATTCAAGACGAGAAAGAAAAAAGAAAAAATTCTGAAAAAGAATCTTTTGTAGAACAGACAGTTAAATCTCTTATTATGCCAAAAGAATCAAAAAAAGTAGATATCTTTGAAGATGATCCTGTTGAATATAGTGATTTATTTAAGCAAATTGAATAGAATACTCTTTCTAAAATATTAAACTAAAATCTCCTTTCAATATCTCTAAAATCATGAATCTTACAACTTAAAATTACTCAAAGAGAGGAAGATTTAAATAAACAAGAAACATTTGAAAAATAAACATTACACAACTATGTTGGAAACAACTCTTCAAGAAAATTTAGAAACACAAAATCAAAGACACATTCTTTTTCTTTCGCCAGATAAAATTGTCTGCACTGCTGAACAAGTAACCTGTGCATCTTCTCGCATATCTTTTCAATGGACTTTACACAAAGAAGTTACTCTTGCAGAAAAAATCGAATCCCTTCTTCATTTTTATGTATCTATTAAAAATCAAAGTTTACTTTTTGATCCATTAAAACAAACTTCTCCAAAAGCAAGTATTAAACGTAATGGAGTAACATCTCAAATCCCTTTTGAAATTCTTTTTTTTGAAGGAGATTTACAAAATTATTTTTTTTATGGATGTGATACATTTCACGTTTCAACTCCCTATGCAGAGATACTCTTAGAACGAATTTCTACAAAAAAAAATATCGAAGAACGTTTTAAAGTCATTTCTCTAAGCAATCTTTCAATTCCACTTGCTGAATTCATCTCTTCAACAGGGGCAATTTCTGTTGGAAAGAATGAATTAGAATCATCTTTACAAAGGATATATACTTCTTTATTAAAAGACTATCTTCAATAAGTAAAATAAAAGAATAAAATAAAAGAATAAAATAAAAGAATAAAATAAAAGAATAAAAAAAATAGAAAAGATACATAAACAAAATGCATTTTCTAAATTGATGATGGAACTAACTATCCCTTCTCAATTACATATCAAACACACTCTTGAAAGTGGACAGTTCTTCCGATACATAGATATAAATGGAACTTTTCGCATCATCTTCAAAAAAAATATTTTTTCTGTAAAACAGGAAGATAATATATTACATTTTGAAGGCATTTCTAAAAATGAACTCATCAATTTTTTTGCATTGCAAGATGATTATTCTTCTCAGATAGCTTCCATTTCTAAAGATCCACAGATTCAAAATGCAGTACAAATGTATCCCGGTCTTCGCATTCTTAATCAAGATATATGGGAATGTATGATTGCATTTCTTTGTTCTTCTGCATCAAATATTCCTCGCATAAAAACAACACTTAAATATATTGCAAAAAATTTTGGAGAAGAAAAAGAAGGAAACTATCTCTTTCCAAGAGTTGGAGAGATTGATAATTTCCAAAAACTTTCCTTATGCAAAGCAGGCTATCGAGCAAAATTTATTTACGACGTAAATACAATAGTCATAAAATCATTTCTTGCAAAATTACAAAAAAAAGAATACGAAGATGCAAAAGCAAATCTTATAGAACTTCCTGGAATTGGAGAAAAAATTGCAGATTGCATTCTCTTATTTAGTTGCCATAAACTAAATGCATTTCCCGTTGATGTGTGGATTGAACGCCTTATGAAAGAAAAATATTTTCCAAGAAAAAATGTTTCGATAAATGAAATAAGAACATTTGCGCAAAAAAAGTTTTATCCCTACGCAGGCTATGCTCAACAATTTTTGTATCATGCAGGAAGAACTGAAGAATTGCAAAAAAGAATGAATAATAAAAACAAATAATAAAAACAAATAATACTAAAACCGATAAAAAATATAAAAAAATCAAATAAAAATACAACTTCTCGTTTCTATTTTTTCACATACATTTGAATATATTCATGCATTAAAGACCCGTGTACAATCTCACATGCACGTGTTACTTGTGTTACAAAATCTTTTTCATCCATATGTTCAGAGGGAATTTTTCTGTTTAACTCATCCGCGATAGAATCTAATTCTGTTATAGGAGGAGTGCGTTCTATTATAAGAGAATGTCTTTTTGCATATTGATCAAAATGAACAGCATAATGAGGAATAGGAAACTCATTAAATGCCACAGATAGTGCACGAAAACCCCCATATTTATGCGTCAGAATCTTTCCAGCATAATTATTCCAGTAATCACTACTTATTCCTGTTTCTTCTCTTAATTGAGGTAATTTTTTCATGAAGCTCTTCGATTCAATGGATTTATTTATAAAACTTTTGGAATGCAAAAAAATATACCTTTTATACTCATACAAAAAGTGCAAAAATTTTTGCACGATTTCTCTATATGACTCTAAAATCTCACCATACATTCTGAAGTGAAAACAAAAGTTCTTATATTGTTTTTATTCACAAAAAGTATGCTTGATGTAAAACCATACAAAAACAGACCTGCACACTGCGGACCTGCATCACTAAAAATAGTTTTGAATTATTATAATATTCCTGCAACAGAAAAGAAACTCGCCTTTGATTCAAAACACAGCAGTCATAAAGGCGCATCAGCAGAAGGACTTATGCATGCTGCAAAAAAATATAATTGCAACGGTTTTATCAAAGATTTTGCAGACATTACAGATATTCGCAGATGTATTAAGAAAAAAATTCCTGTAATTGTTGATTGGTTCTCTGAATATGTTGGACATTATTCTGTTGTTGTTGACGTAAAAGAGGACAGTATTTATTTACAAGATCCTGAACTTGGACATTTACGAACAATGAAAATAAGAAGATTTAAATCGATTTGGTTTGATTTTGTACCTGAATTTCTACAAAAGAAAGAAGATATAATCATTCGTCGCATGATTGTAATTTATCCTAGAGAAAAGAAGATAAAATTATGAGAGAAAACTCATAAGATAAATAACTCATAAAAAAATTATCTACGAAATCGAAATACTTTTGAAGAAGGTTTGTACATATATGCAGGAAGTCTATCTTCAAGACTACTTTCAGAAATCTTTCCTTTTTTGAGAAGTTTTTCTGCATCTCTTTTTGTGATATAGATAAATTTGATGGCTTCAGGATTAAGCCTTCCAGAAACATCTTCTTCAGAAATAGACAATGAACAATGAATGTGATACGTTCGTTCCATTGCAGGAGCATACGCAAATATTTCATCCGTTAACTCCTTACGACACGTTTGCTTTGTACAATAAAAAGAGATATCCTGTTCATTTTTGTTTTCGTTTTTTTCCATTTTTCTAAAGTCCTCAATAGAATAGGGAAGTATCTAGTCTATTGTTGCCATTCAATCAAAGAAAAAATGACTATACTATATAGTGTCTTCATCATATAAAAAGATTTGCATTTTGAAAAAAAATTAAAAGAATAAGAAAAAAAGTAAAATAAAAAAATTGCCTAAAAATTCGCTATCCCGCCGTTCGCTTCACTTAATTTCGCAGCGAGAGCATGCGGGGTATCAAACCCAAATCGAAATAAACAAAAAAAAGAAATAAATAACTAATACGCGTTAAACATTCTGTTTTCTTCGCAGAAATAAAAAAAAGATTTTTAGTAATTCAATAAGAAAAAAACCTCCAAACGCAAAAAATGTTGAAATACCTATCTGTTTAAATGTTAAAGGAATTGTTCCGAAAATAAAGGAGAATGCCGGAATATATATGACCATCAAAGTAATTGCAAGTGATAAAAAAATGGAAATAAAAATAAATCCTGCTTTTTTAAACCCCATTCGAAAAAAAGGGTCTTGCATTGATCTTGTTGCAAAAACTGCAAAAAGTTCAAATAAAACAAGGGTAAACAAAACAATTGTTTGTGCTTCCTTTAAGGGAGCACCTGATAAAAGAGAATCATAAAAAAGATATAATGTTCCAAGAGAAATAATAATAGGATACACACACAGATACAATCCCGTCCCTTGATAGATTCCTTCATTAGGATTTCTCGGACGGTGTTTCATACTTGTAGGGTCATATACGTCAACACCTAATGCAAGTGCAGGAAGACCATCTGTTACAAGGTTTATCAAAAGAATAATTGCCGCAGTAAATGGAAGAGGAAGACCCATGATTATTGCAAATGCCGCAATTAAAAGTTCCGCAATATTTCCTGCAAGAAGAAATGAAAAAAACTTTTTGATATTATTATATATTCCCCTTCCTTCTTCAATAGCATTAACAATACTTGAAAAGTGATCATCTGTTAAAATCATATCAGATGCTTCTTTTGCAACCTCTGTTCCACTTCTCCCCATGGCAATTCCAATATCTGCTTTTTTTAATGCAGGAGCATCATTTACCCCATCACCTGTCATTGCAACAATATGACCTTTTTTTTGAAGTGCAGTAATTATTTTATTTTTATGTTCTGGTGAAACCCTTGCGTAAATAGAAATTGCATTTACTTCTTTTTCTAAAAATGCATCAGTAATTTCTTCACCTGCAACAGCTTTCCCAATAATACCAAGTTCTTCTGCGATTGCTTTTGCAGTTAGAACTTGATCACCCGTAATCATAACTACTTTAATACCTGCAGAATAACATTTTACTATTGCTTCTTTAACACCTTCTCGAGGAGGATCCATCATTGCTTGAAGACCTGCAAAAACCATACCTGTTTCTGCATTCTTATCATTTGCAAGACGTATTTTTTTATAGGAAAACCCAAGAACTCGAAGTGCCTGACTTGCAAAAAGAGAATTTGCCTGCAAAACTTTTTGTTTATCATCTTCAGTCATTCTTCGCTCTCGCCCTGCAATAAGAATAAATGAACATTTTCTAAGAACATTTTCAGGGGCACCTTTTGTACAAACAAGAAATTCTCGCAATGAAGAATGAATCGTAGTCATAGACATACGTTCAGACGTAAATGGAATTTCTAAAATTTTTGGAAACTTTCGAATCAATTCATCTTCGGAAAAACGTGCTTTTGAAAAACTTACCAAAAGCGCAGCCTCTGTTGGGTCTCCAAGAACAGCAGTGTTTTTTATCTTTGCATTATTGCATAAAAAACCTATCTTTAAAAGTTCGCGAAATGATTTTGGATCTTTTGAAAAATTTCCTTCAGGAAGATATCCTGAACCTGTTACATCAACAATTTCATTGTTTGCAAATATTTTTCGAACAGTCATCTGATTTTCAGTAAGAGTTCCTGTTTTATCTGTACATATAACAGTACAAGAACCAAGCGTTTCAACAGAAGAAAGACGTCTTACTAAGGTATTTTTTTTAATCATTCTTTTAACACCAAGTGCAAGAGTAATTGTAACAATCGCCGGAAGACCTTCAGGAACAACTGCAACAGCCAAACTTACTGAAGACAAAAACATTTCTGCAAGAGGAAAACCTCTGAGTAACCCTGCAAGAAACAAAACGAAAATAAGAGCAAGAATAATAACCGTTAACCAAATACCAAGTTGTTTTAATTTTTTCTGAAGAGGAGTTAACTCTTCTTCTGTTGTTTGAATAAGATGCGCAATTTTTCCAATCTCTGTTTGCATAGCCGTTGCATATACAACACCTTTTGCTGTTCCCTTTGTTACAAGAGTACTTGAAAAAACAATATTTTTTCTTTCTGCAAGAACCGTTACTGATTTTAATACACCAACTTTTTTTTGAACAGGCATACTTTCTCCAGTCAAATTCGCTTCTTGAGTTTCTAAATCTTCCGCCGAGAGAAGAAGACAATCAGCAGGAATTTTATCTCCTGCTTCGAGAATAAGTATATCTCCTACAACAATATCTTTTGAATCAATTTCTTGAATAGTATTATCTCTCAATACTTTCGAGCGAAAAACAGAAAGTTTTCTTAATTCTAAAATTGCATTTTCTGCTTTGTATTCTTGAACAAAACCCATGATTGCATTTAGAATAAGAATTACTGCAATAACACTTGCATCAATAAACTCTTTCAAAAATGCAGAAACAATAACTGCTCCAATTAAAATCCAAATAAGTGGTGATTCAAATTGTGATAAAAAAATAGTAAAAGCAGATTTTCTTTTTTTTAGAGCAATTTCATTTCTACCAAATTTGAGAAGTCTTGCTTTTGCCTCTGACTCTTGAAGACCACTCTTTTGTGTTTGCAGTTCTTTAAGTACTTCTTCACCACTTTTTTCAAAATATTCCATAATTACTTTCTTCTGAAGGTTTATAGTTTAAAAAGCTTGCTTAAAAAAAGAGAGGTTAAACTGAAAATAAAAATAAAACGAAGATTTAAATGCAATTATCAATTACTGTTCCAAAAAAATAAATAAAAAAGAGGTTAGATGTTAGAAACTATTTTTAGTGTAATGAGTTTACATCCTATCTTCACAAATATTTTAATTCTTATCGCAAGTTTTTTTATTGTTGCAAAATCCTCTGATTTAACCGTTCTTAGTATCTCCGAATATGCTCGTCACTTTGGAATTTCAGATTATCTTATTGGCTTTCTTGTTCTTGCAATAGGTTCGAGTCTTCCTGAATTTGCAGCAAGTCTTACGGGAAGTTCTGCTCATGAAAGCGGGGTTATTTTTGGAACGTTGATAGGAAGCGGAATTACTACACTCACTCTTGTCTTAGGACTCATTGCAATTTTTGCAAAACGAATTATTTTAAAAGATAAAATTCTCAATGAAACAAGACTTGCACTTTTTCCAATGATCGTTCTTCCCTTTGTTTTAATGATCGATGGAACACTTTCGCGAATAGATGGATTTATTTTACTTTTTATTTTTCTCTCTTTTGTTGTTTATTTATGGCAGAAAGAAGGTTCATTTGGAAAATTAAAATCCGCACACCTCAAACATGTATGGAGACATGCACTTGTTTTTTTAGGTTCGCTTATCGCGATATTATTATCTGCACGATGGTTGGTATTTAGTTCAATCAACCTTGCATCACTCTTTCACATCTCTCCTTTTTTTATTGCAATCTTTGTAATCTCATTAGGATCAAGTCTTCCCGATCTTATGGTGCAATTAAGATCTCTTCGTAAAGGAAGAACATCAATAGGCATTGGAGAAATTCTTGGCGCACTTATTGTTGAAATGAATCTCATGCTTGGAATTCTTGCATTAATTCATGAAATTCCCCTCGGTTCATTAAATTTTTTTAATATTGGACTCACTGGCGCATTTTATATTGGAACACTCAGTTATATATTGTATTTAATGGGAAAAAAAGAGATGACACAAAAAAATGGAATTGTTTTAGTAAGTATTTATTTTTTATTTATCGTAACTCAAATTATTGTGGCGAAAATGATTTAGAAAATAAATGAATAAAATAAAGATATCAAATTTTTTCTCAAAAAAATTTTTTCTCACTTTCTTCAAGAGCTTTTATTCCAGGTAATTCTTTCCCTTCGAGAAACTCAATTGCTGCTCCTCCTGCGGTTGATACGTGTGTAAACTTTTTTGCAATTCCAAGAGACTCTACAAATGCTGCAGAGTCGCCACCACCAATAATTGTTTTTGCATCAAGAGTTGTTAAGTGTTCTGCAATTTCTTTTGTTCCATTTGCAAAAGCAGAGATTTCAACAATACCTAAAGGCCCATTCCAAATGACTGTTTTCGCTTTCACTAAAATTTCTTTATAGAGCGCAATAGTTTGAGGACCAATATCAACACCCATCTGGTCCGCAGGAATATTGTCAACTTCTACAATTCTTGTTTGTGCAGATACTTCTTTTTTATCTGCAATGAGAACATCTATTGGCAAAACCACTTTTTTATTTTCTAATACTTTTTTTGCAAGTTCTACTTTATCTTTTTCAACCAAACTTTTTCCCGTCGAGAAACCTAATGCTTGAAAAAAAGTAAAAATCATTGCACCACCTAAGAGAAGAAAATCGACTTTTTCTAACATTTTTTCAACAAGAAGAATTTTGTCAGAAATTTTTGATCCTCCCATAATCCCAACTATCGGATGTAAAGCATTTGTAAGACTTAAATTTTTTACTTCTTTCTCAAAGAGAAGACCTGCGCAGCTTGGAAGTAAACTTGCAATTGCATGAACCGATGCATGCGCTCTGTGACTTACAGAGAATGCATCATTTACATAAATATCTCCATAAAGTGCAAGTTTACGTGCAAAAAGAAGATCATCCATTTCTTCTTCAGGATAAAACCGAACATTTTCTGCCAGAACAATTTTTGTTTCAGGAATAACAATATCGATACAGTCATCCACTTTTGCAACTTTTTTTTTGAGAAGAAAAGATAAGTGTTCAGCAATTTTATTTAATCTTAAAGATTCAACTTCTTTTCCCTCAGGTCTTCCAAGATGAGTAAGGATGATAATTCTTTTAGAACGTTGCTCAAGAATATATTCTATTGTCGGAATTGACTCACGAATGCGCTTATCATTAGTAATATTACCCTCATTATCAAGCGGAACATTAAAATCGACTCTGAGTAAAACACGCTTGTTACGAAGATTTACCTGCTTTATTGTTAACATTCCTCACCTTTTTTACAAATGAAAAGACGACGGTCTTTAAAAAACTATTTAACAAAAAATCCAAAAGAATCAAAAAAAATCTAAACAAATTATTTACTAATCAAAAAAATAAAACTCAAAAAAATAAAACCATTTCATTATTTAGATTGGTTCAGTATTGCAAACTCTGGAGGACAAGGCGGAACAAGCGCTTCTGTAAATTCCCAAAATCCTTTTGTACACACAAGAGGTTTTTCATGTTCGCCCTTAAATGAAATAAAATAAAGAAATGTTCCTTCAGGAAGACATGTTGCTTCTTCTGTTGGTTCTCTGCACTCAAAAGTGAGATCTTTTTTTTCAAAGCTACTCAGTTTTCCATTTTGTTTGTAAAACATCGATTTTCCCCACGCACAAGAATTATGAGGACAGTACGGAACGAGTTTTAATACAGATTTAGTTCCTCGTTGATACGCTTGACCTGCAAGAGAACTACGCAAAACAGATGAATCATCAGAACGTATACACCCAAACAGAAAAAAAGAAGCAAATAAAAATAAAATAAGAAGAAATAACAAAGACTTTTTTTTCATATTTCACCTCTTCTTATCATTTAATGAGAATACTCAAACAAATCAACACGCTTGGATGGAATAATCCTTCCTGTTTTTATTTCCTCTTGCACTCTTGAATCAAGACCATCTCTATACGATTTTTCAAACACTGTTCCAACTGAAGATAATTCTTCAGTGTCATAAAAAAATGCACTTAAAAATTTTGCAACATCTACTTGAATATCAACAGGAAATGCTCGCTCAGGAGATTTTACTTGATCAAGTAGTTCTAATGCAGAATGCATATCATCATCTTGTCTTAAGATACGAAGAGGATTTGGAATTTTTGTTTTTATTTCATATGCTTGAAAAGCACGATATAACAAAAAAGTAATTTTCATATTTGCATAATTATAAAACGTCTTCTTCTTCAAAGCTATCTTCAGAATCGGGAGCCACTACACTTTGTGCTACACCTGCTTCAAGTACTTCAAGAGTTCCAAATTTTCCCGTAGAAAGTTGAAGTTCTCCTTGCCACTCATTAACATAACCTTTTGTAATTTTAATTTTTGCTCCAGGAAGAACTTTTTCAATTTGATCATTCCAAAGAGAAAGTTTAATTTCGCCCGTTTCATCTTTTATAATTGCACTTGCAACTCTACCGCTAAAACCCGGTTTACTAATGTTTCTTGCAGGCGTAACTGACACAACTTCAGCAGTAAGTTCGACATTTCCTTGCTTTGCTTGTAAATCTTTTATCATTTTTGTTTCGAAAAAGGAGGTAGTTTATAAAGTTTTCTTATTGACTAAATTTGCTGAAAATATTCTCGCGCTTTTTCAAGATATTTTTAAAAAATAATAGAAATTTTTATAAATTATTTCGCTTTTTTATTTTTTTATAAGTGAGGTGAATTATGAGAGAGGTGATCTTTTATTATTTTAGTAAGTCTTCTGCAGATACTGAATTTGATCATATCACTGTGCGAGTAGAAGGACTACTCTCTGAAGGAAAAAAAATTCTACACGAGAATTTTCAACACTCGAAGAATTCACAATATTTCTCACACAACAGGAAACAAAAGATATTCTTCTCAAAAATAAACTTCCCTCGCTGCAGGTACAAAATAAAATCTCTCTTGAAAGAGACTTAGAAGAACCAATCTATTTTGAGATAGGAACTCATGAAGGAAAAACAAAGTATGCAAAAATTCCAGAAAAAGATATTCCTGCAGAACTACAAAAGTATCTTCATTCTCAACTTACATTATAAAACAAAGAGTATGAGTAAAAAAATTGCCTCAAAATTTACTATCCCATCGTTCACATGACCTAATTTCACAACAAAACTACACGAAATATCAACCCAAATCAAAATAAAAAAGATTCTATTTTAAGGTTTTGGATAGAAACAGTCTAAAATTTCGAGTATTTGAGATCCTCTTGCATCTTCAAAATCAGTCGACAAAACATCATCTGAATCACCTGTTTCAGAAAGAAACTTTTCAAAAAGAGTGCAAACTTTTTTCGAAAATTCCCCCTTTTGTCTTGTTAACATAGAAAGATAATCTCGTAAGCAGCCTCTTTTAATTTCAATTTGCAAAAATGTTTCAAAACCTTGAAGAGAAGAATTATACTCTCGAAAAGAGGTACAACTTGCTTCATGATATCTCGTTACATAAAAAACAGAGTTTACCGAATCTAATTCATAAAATATTGAAAGACCTCCTGTTTCAACTGCCCATTTACCCTCGGACATCTCACTTAAACGAAGATTACGTTGTTCACTAAATAGTTCACACAAAATATCAAGCATGGTTTTTTAACCTCAATTAGTCAAAGATGATATTTTAGTAACTTCCCTTCATTTTTAAAAACTTATATTCTGGAGATACATAAGATTTTTAAATCAGAAATACTTAAAAAAATATGAGGTGTTCTATGACTAATAAAGAAACAGTTATCGGCGCAAAAGAAATCGGGGGTAATGTAAAAGTTACCGGTTTTGGAATTCTTGATTCTCCAAGTATGCTTGTTGCAAAAAAAATTATTGAAACTTATGCAAAAAAATACAATGATTTTTCTTCAGATGTAAGAGAAGTACATATTACCTTAAAACCTCTCCATGAACGCGAGAAAAGCGAAAAATATCAAGTAGATACACGAGTTCAATCAAAAGGAAAAATCTTTGCAGCAGAACATGTTGACAGAAATGTATTTGTTGCACTCGATAAAGCAATGGGAAAAGTACAACAATCTATGAGCAAATTAAAAGCATAGTAACAACTCTTTATAGTAGGTTCCAAAATATTTTATAAATACCTCATAATAATCTCATTTATATGCGACAAGAATCAATCGAATCTGAATCTCAATTTGTATGGAAGCAAATGAGATTTATTTTATTTATTCCCTTTCTTTTACTTCTTATTTTATTTGGCAAAAGAAAACTTTCTGATTTATTTAAACCTTGGAGAGAATTTTGGCATTTTATTTTTGAACCAAAAATAACTGCAAGTCTTGTTGTCATAAATATGTTAGTCTATATCCTTGAAATTTTTTATCTTGGAGAAAAAGGAATAAATGATCTTGCATTTATACCACAAGATCTTCTACATGGAAATATAGTTCCAATAATTGCATCATGGTTTTTACATGCAAATCTTGCACATCTTTTTGGTAATATGCTTGTACTTTATATTTTCGGAAGAATTATCGAACGAGAATTTGGTGCAAAAATTTTACTTATCTACTTTGGATCTGCAATTATTTCAGATATAACTTCTGCACTCTTTGGACAAGGCGGCATCGGTGCATCAGGTGCGATAGCCGGACTTATTTCTGTTGCACTTTTAATAAAACCATTCAATGTAACTTATCTCATTATGGGAATTCCTCTACCAATAATGCTCGTCGGATGGTTAAGTATCATTTCAGATATTTCGGGTGTTCTTGTAAACACCCACGATAACATAGGACATTTTGCACACCTTGGAGGATATATTGCGGCAAGTCTACTTGTTTTTCTCTTCAATCAAGAAGAACGCAAACAAATGAAACGTGGACTCTCTATTAATATTGGATTTGTAATTATTGCAACGATTGTATACTTTTATCTCAAGAGCACAGGAAGATTATAAATTAAATGAACTAAAAAAAAATATTTTCCGATACATATAAATAGACTCTTATCTCTCAATAAAAAATAATTCAATAAAAAATAATTTTAAAAAAAGGAGGTATCTATGACAGTAATTGATTCGTTGACGGGAAACCCTGTGCAGTTTATCTTTGGAATGATCGCCGTTTTTATCGTATTAATGATCATTTTTTATATATATGTAGCAATTGCTGTTATGACTATTGCAAAAAAATTAAACAATCCTCATCCTTGGATGGCATGGATTCCTTTTGCAAATGCATATCTTTTGACTGAACTTGCAAATGTTCCTTGGTGGACACTTCTTATTGCAATTGTTGCAGGATTTATTCCATTCATAGGAATAGTGATAAGCATGGGCATAATGACATGGTGGTGGTGGAATATTTCCAAAGCGAGAGGAAAACCTGCTTGGTTTGGACTTTTAACAATTATTCCAATTGTAAACCTTGTAATAATGGGAGTTATTGCATGGAGTGATTAATTTTTTACATTTTTATTTTTTCTTTTATTTTTCATAGAACAATTATTTCTCAGAACAATTGCAAAATATGAATAACCCCTGTTCAATTTTAAAATAGTTATTTAAAGATATTCAAATAACTTATTATTTCTATGAAACAAAAAATTATTGCACTCTGTAAAAAAATTGAAAAAGAAAAAAACATTAAAATCATTTTCGCAGTTGAAAATGGTAGCAGAGCTTGGCGCATGGAAAGTAAAGACAGTGATTATGATGTACGATTCGTTTTTGTAAGACCTGTGAAAGAATACATTCAAATCAATAAACCCGCGGAAGTTCTTGAATTATTTTATACAAAAGACTCCAAACCTTGCCAGCCTGAAGGCGCAATGATTGATATGGTTGGTTTTGATATTTTTAAATTTGTTTCAATGCTCTCTTCGTCAAATCCATCGACAATCGAATGGCTCACAACAGACATTATTTATTATGGAAAACAAAATAAGCTATTTAGAGAATTTGCACAAAAAAATTTCAATAAAATTTCTTTGTATCACCACTATAAATCAATGTGCAGACAAAATTATATTAAATATCTTAAATCAGGTTTACATGTAACATATAAAAAATACTTGTATGCATACAGAGGTTTAGTAAATGCGAAATATGTTGCACATAAAAAAATATTGCCACCGATTATTTTCAGTTTTGCATTAAATGAATTAGAAGGAATAATACCTAACAGAATTCTTTCAAAACTGCGAGAAATAATCGCGCTCAAATCCTCAGGACGCGAAAAAGAAATTGTTTCAAACATTGTTGAAATGGATTCTTACATTGAAGATTTTTTAAAAAATGATTCAGAAACACCAATAGAAAAATCACATACGACATTAAATGAGTTAAATGAAGAATTGAGAAAAATAACATTAAAGAAATAAAAATACATCTTTAAAAAAAAATTAGATAAAAAAAGAAATTACTTTTTATTTCTTCACGTATTCCGCAAAAAATAAAATAGCAAATTAGATATTGCACACATATGAAGCATTACTAAATCGTACTCCTCGAACGGCATCAGTAATAGCCTCAAACCCATAGGCCCCAATTATATCAAGATGAGTACTGTTGTGACTAAACCACGACAAACGCATTGTTTGTACTTGACCAACCTTATTTGGGACCCATACATGCACAGATTTTTGAAAATATTCACCCACAGAAATTAATTGTGATGGATCAAAAAGACCCGTAAGTTTTCGAATATAATCAATAAAAAAGTGCTTGCTTGAATCTTGCAAGATATCAGTAAGTAAACTACCACCGCCAAAATTTTTAACAGTAAACAAAAGCTCTCGACGATTAAGACTTTCATTCACCTTACTTATTTTATTCTCAGAAAGAAGATCTGCATCAACAGGATAATGAATCACACTACCAACTTCATTATTCCAATAAACAAGAGTATTCACATTATGCGAATTATAACTACGATAGTCGTTAAACTGCTGAAGCACAGTATTAGCAAACGATTTATCTTTCGCATCATATAATGCAACAACAATATTACACAATAAATCCATTGATGGCAAAACCATTTTATTATCTTCACAATACTTAATTGCATCATACCTCATAAAATTTTCAGGTTCGCCGTTTTTTTTTCGCGCAACATCACGCGCAACAAAAACAGAAGAAAAAACTTCCTCAACAGAACCATCAAAACTATGTAGTCCCTCAACAATAAGCCAATTTTCATCAAATTCAGAAACAGAAGTTCTCACAGGAAACGAACAAGGAAGCACAATTCTCTCAGAAACATCTTCGTATTCTTCATCAATAATATTTGTAAGTTTCATTTTAATATTTGATTAAACAAAATAATCAACCAATTAACAAACCATGAACATAATCAAAAAAATAAAAATAATTTAAAAAATTATATTTTCAAAGTATATTTGAAAAGTGGTTTTGAAGTTTTAGTAACATCTTCTTTCAATGAACCATCACGCGCTGGAGTTTTTAATTCTACAACATAAACTGGAGTTTTTTCTTCTCCAACTGTATCAATTCTCGCATTCATTCTAAGAGGAGAAATACTAAATGGCATCCATTCTAATGCAAATGGAACAATTGCTCTTTTTCCAGTTGGTTCTGATTTTTCATGAGAATTTCCAAATAGATCTTTATAAGATTCACCATATCTTACAACAGAATATGTTTTATCTCCCTCAATAAGCTGTTCTTCAACACATGCTAATCCTGAAAAAACAGGATATTCATTCTGAACATAATCTGGTCCGTTTTCCGGACCGATTTCTGCTTTTAATCTGTCGACTAAACTTATTTCTTGTCTTGCAGGAAGACTTGCTAATGGTTCATTTGTTACTTGTTCGTCGGTCATTTTAATATTCTCCAAAAAAATAGATTTTTTTATCAAAGAAATAATACTAGATATAAGAATGTTTCGTTTTTGGTCTCTTAGAAGTAGTTAAAAAGAATGAGTTAATGTTTGAAATTTTTTGGAAAAAAAGGATTAGAGAATATAATTCAAAAAATAAAATTCAAACAACAGCCTAAACAACACAGCTATCGCTATTTTTTTCAATTTTTCATTTTAGAAATAAAATCAAAAAATAAAGAATCAACCAAGAAGACTGATGGAAAACTAAGTATGGACGATTAGTAGTTGCATGCTGAATGCGTCGTTGCCTTCGCACGTACACATCAACTCTATCAAACCGATGTTTTTTCGGAGTCCAGAATATCTCTTTTTACGGGGGGTTTCATACTTAGATGCTTTCAGTATTTATCCCCTATGGCGTAGCTGCCCTGCGTGCCTTGTCAGACAACAGGTAGACCAGAGGCCACGAAGCATCGTTCCTCTCGTACTAGATGCTCCTTCCGCTCAGATATCCCACACCTCTAGTAGATATTATACATACTGTCTCACAACGTATTGAACCCAGCTAACATCCCTTTTAATGGGTGAACCCCCCCACCCTTGGACGCTTCTGCACGCCCAGGATAGGAAGAGCCGACGTCGATGTAGCAAGACGCGCCGTCGATATGAGCTCTCGGGCGCGACCACTCTGTTATCCCCGGAGTAACTTTTCCGTCACACCTGGCCCCCATCAATGAGGACACAGGGGATCGCTAGGTCCCACTTTCGTGTCTGGATTTCGAGTTAGTGGAAATCCAGTCAGGCTGGCTTATGCCCTTGCACTCCACATCCGATTTCTGACCGGATTGAGCCAACCATTGAGCACCCTTGATATAGTTTCAAGGGTGTGCCACCCCAGCCAAACTGTCCATCTGCAGCTGTCCCAAGTTTCCTCGGTAAGCAGTATCGAACATGCAGACTAGTGTGTCTTTTTCGTC